>VFQS010002030.1_pt1 | contig 17355 bp, 15 predicted proteins | sample 3512361 | NCBI WGS metagenome assembly VFQS01 (sample SAMN10412375, study PRJNA504923) | tailings metagenome | isolation source: Relicate 1 Philex TSF3 active mining | place: Philippines
GTATTTAAAGCAAATGAGCAGGAGGCGGTAGGCGATGACGGTTGGAAATAAGAAATTGGTAAATCAGGTTTTGGGAAGTAATGCAAGTATATTCTGGATGTTGCTTATGGTTTTGTTATTACTTAGCGGGTGCAGTAGCGGTTACGGTACGTCTTTTGCGTGCGGAGATAGCAAGGGAGCGGACTGTATGCCTATGGATAAGGTAGGTAGGTTAATTGCTAGCGGCGAAATTGAGCGTTATACAAAGGAGAAGCGGGAAAACTGCCGAGGTAGTAGATGTCAAAAGGGAGAAAGTGCAGAAATCGGTAAGGCAGATGAATTACCGGCACTTGCTACTCCTAAAATCAAACTTGAAACTATAGAGAGTAAGTCGTGAAAATTACCGAAAGTTTAAAGGATTTAGCTAATTACTGTGGACTCGGGGTAGAGGGAGAACGTAAATCTGATCCGATAGCTGCATTTAACGAGCATACCTCGCAGCTCACTAAAGGAGCCGTACCCCTATCTGATTTTCTTATTTATGATTACTTTGATGAAGAGCAAGGGTTATTTTTTAACCGTAATGACAGTATTGGTTTTTGGTATGAGATTAATCCGTTAGTTGGGTCTAATGAGAGCCTTGAGAAGAACCTGACTTTGTTTTTCAATGACGAATTACCGGAAGATATTTACTTGCAGTTTCTAATTATTGCCGGCACTGATATCAGCAACATTCTAGATACATGGGAGCAGGGGCGAAAATACGGCGGGGAAGCACTGGAGCGTATAACTAAATACCGCCGGCGTTTTATTGAAAATTGCGCCAAGGACTTTGCAAGTAGTAGGGACGGGAGACTGGCAAGGAATTTTAGGACGTTTGTTACCTGTTCAAGGTCTTTAGGAATTAGGGCGGGGAAATCGATTGATCTGATGATTTCTTTTAAAAGAAAGCTTGAGAACAAGTTAAAGACTGAAAAGCTTTCTCCGAGGCTAATGAGAGCAGAGGATTTAATTGTCATCGGTAGAGAGTTACTGCAACCGGATTTTGGAAGAAGTGCCTCAAAAGCCCGGTATAGTAAATACAACAATTTATCCGATCAGATTTGCAAGAAGTTTGAGGAGACGATTATTAACCCTGAATCCGTCATACATGAGGCTACAAACCTTCAGACGAGGATTTTTTCGCCTAGGGAGTTACCGGAGAGTTTTTCTCTTAGTGAAATGGTAGCATTGCTCGGGTCAGGTGATAGGGTAATACCGGCAAGGTTTGTAATTAGCTATAGTCTGGCAAGTTCTTTAGGTAGCAGTGGAACATCTCGTTTAACGACTCAAGGAATGAGATCCATTCATGCAGCGGAGCGAGATTATACACGTCACGATATTAGTGCTAGAGAAGAAGCAAGAGAATGGAGAGAGGTACTCGACATTCATAAGAAAGGCGAGCGGTTTTTAAGCGAATCGATGCTGGTAATGATTACAAGCCCAGAGGATAATATTGACATTGCCGAGGAATCTTTGAAAAGTCTGTGGAATGCCAATGACTGGAAACTGGGTATTAATAATAACCGTCAGCTAGTGAGTTTATTAAGTACAATGCCGATGAGCGGTTCTACTTACTGGAAATCACTGTCATTTTTCAAATTGACCAGAAATGCCCTAAGCGGAGAGATAGTAGCTAAACTGCCGTTGCAAGGAGAATATCGCGGTGTTCCAGTATCGGGAGTATTGCTTATGGGTAGGCGGGGTCAATTATTTAATTTTAATCCGTTTTACAGGATTGGCGGAGGCGGTAATTACAATGTAGTAGTCATGGCACCTCCCGGAAGCGGAAAGTCTTTTAAATCAGCAGAGCTTATTACGAGCATGATTGCACAAGGGGTAGCAGTTTTTGTCATGGATATTGGAGCAAGTTACAAGAATATCTGTGAACTTCTAGGAGGAGAGATGCTACGTTTTGATCGGGGCAGCAAGTTATCATTAAATCCGTTTGCCGGTTTAAGCAGTAGCGGAGCGGTATATACCAAGGCATTATCATTACTTGCGCAAGGTGTTGATCTTAAAAAAGTAGCTGAAATTACCGGCCTTACGCAAGAAAAGGTAGAAGCCCTAGCAGTCGGTAAATCTGCTGCAAGTAATTTGGAAAAAGAGAAGGAAGGGATTGAGGTTTTAGAAATCAAGGATAAAAAGATACGCGGTAAAACACATTTTGTAACGAAAGACAGCATGATATATGCAAAAGCCATGGTTGCTTCGATGTGTGGTTTAAGCGGAGATGTTAGAGGCGAAGCGGTGATCGAGAGAGCAATAGCTGAAGGGATAGCAGAATATGGCACCGATCTTGATATTACAAAATTGGCCAAGGTATTTGAAGAATTGAAGGATCATCGAGGGAATCCCGTTGCAGGAGCGTCAGCTATGTCCGATAGTCTGTATCCGTATACGGAGCAGGGTATTCACGGCCGTTATTTTAAATCTGGTAAAGAGGCTAGTTTCAAGGAAATGCTGACACTTTTTGAACTTGAAGAAATTAAAGACGATGAGCCTCTTTTAGCCGTGGTACTGCAAATAATACTGATGCAGATTACGATGCAGTTTTTGTGCGGTGATCGGAGTCGTTATTTTATGCTGGTAGTTGATGAGGCTTGGCTGATTATGGATTTTGCAGCTTCGTTTCTGGAGCGGTTTGCTAGGACTGTTAGAAAATACGGAGGTAGTCTGGTTGTATGTACGCAAGATTTATCCAGTTTCAGTAAGGGCCCATCGCAAAGGGCAATACTTGAGTCCTCTACGTGGAAATTAATTTTACAACAAAAAGAAGAGGGAATAACTACCTTTGCTAAGGAGGAGGGATACCTGCTTTACTTGGATTTAATCCGTTCTGTTCGAAAATGCTCTGCCAACCGTTTTTCAGAGATACTGATTGATACTAACGGTGCCAAGGTGGTAGGAAGGCTTGTTACCGATCCTTATAGTACGGCTTTATATTCTACGGAAAAGGATGATTTCAGCTTTTTAATTAATCCGGACAAAGCCGGTAAGAGCAAGCATGAGGCCCTTTTACAATTATCGACGCAATATGGAAGCGTCGCGGAAGATTTTAGATACGTAGAAAAGGAATAATTATGATGAGTCTAAATATGAAACTCGGGTTTGTTGCAATCTTATTGGTCATGATCGGTTTTTTAAGCGGTTGGCTCGGTTGTTTGTTTTTTGGAAACCTAGCGGGATCGGTACGGGTGCTTTTTGTTTCTGAAGAAGCGCTTATTGCTTTGGAGGAGGAGCGTATTAAAAATTTCTCCGAAAATCATGGGATAGAAAACTCGAGGGCAGCAGGAAGCATATTTTTCGGCAAACCAGAACTTGCTATACAAAAGATGGAGCAGATAGCAGGGAGCTTTGCAGATAAAAGGACTAAGGTTTTAATTGTAAGCAATAAAAAAGGCTACGCTCGTAATGGAGCAGGAATATCGGACATTATTCACAAAGAGCTAGTAAAAGTTTTAAGTGCAGAAAAGGAAATTTAAGAATTAACGAATTGATAGAGGTAGAAAAGCAAACATGAGGTGTGATGAAGAATCTGGTTATAAGTATATGGATAGTAATGATTTGTTCTACGACTACGGCACTTGGTTTTGATTTTGGTAAGGTTGGAACAAGTTTTGTCGTTGAGGAAGAAGGTTTTGTAGAAATGATGTTGCAGAAATTAAAAGAGGTCAATTGGGAAGAAGAAAATGAGAAAATGAAAAACATTGCGATAAGAAGGGTGCAGAATCCTATAGCAGTAGCAGGAATCAATCCTGCTACCGAGAATAGGGAGTTTTGGCATGATCCGACTTATACGCTGAAGGAGGACGTTGTCCTGCCGTGCGGTAAGGTACTCCACAAAGCCGGTAAGGGGGTAAATCCATTAGATTATATGGATTTAGAACGCAAGTTATTCTTTATTGACGGAAGGGAAGTAAGGCAGGTTGAGTGGTTAAAGCAGCAGTTGGTATCTGGTAGTAGTAATGAGGAGAACAAGCTGGAGAATAGGGTTATTTTAGTCGGTGGTAGCGTATTTGATTTACAAGAGGAGCTTGGTAGCGAAGTGTACCTTGATCAAGCAGGGGAGCTAACTACGAGATTTGGTATTAGGGGAAGCCCTGCGCTAGCCAAGCAGGATGGAAAGCTGATCCGGGTTGAAGAATTTTGTTTAGATGAGATAGATAGGAAATGAATTTTGACCGAAAGGAATCGGTCTTTAAGAGAAGGCAGTCTTGGCGGATAGCGAATCATCTTAAAGACCTGGTACTACAAAAAAAGTATGTAGCAATTTTAATAACGGCTATTTTTTTACCTTTTTCGAGCAATGCAAGTGTAACGTGCAGAGGTCATTTTGTCAATCCAATAACTGATGTTTGCTGGAGTTGCCTGATGCCGATTTCAATTGGTAGTATACATATCGGCAAGGGTGGAACACCTAAAAAGCGTGATACCAAAAACCCAAAAAATCCTGTTTGTCTCTGTAGTAAGGGAACTCCGCCCATACCAATTCCCGGGTTATCGATCGGTTTCTGGGAGCCGGTGCGTCTGGTAGACATAACAAGAACGCCTTATTGCATGGTAAATTTAGGGGGCTTAAGTATAGGAAGTGATATGCGTAAGATCAGCAGTTACGAACGCCGTAATAGTGCTGCAGGCCGGCGAGGTCATTTTAGTTTTCACCATGTTCATTATTATGTTTATCCGCTGATTTACTGGCTCGAGCTTATAACCGATTTTGGGTGTCTTGAACAATCAACTTTTGATGTAGCGTATATGAGCGAGTTTGATATTACATGGAACGATCCCAAAATGCAGAGTCTGCTTAATCCCGATGCTATTTTATTTGGTAATCCTATAGCTCAGGCGGCTTGTAGCCTGGATTGCGGGGCGGCAACCTTTAATTTGCCTGATGATAATATGTTCTGGTGTGCGGGTTGCTGGGGCAATATGTATCCTTTAAGTGGAGCAAATGCCGACCATATTGGCGGGGTAGGAAATAGCAGTTTGCTTACAATGCGGATTTTAAACAAATTACATAGGATTGGGCTTGCTCGTGAGACATCTACTTCTAACGGCGGAGTTAATGGCCCATTATGTCGGAAACCAATAAATTTAAAGCTGAAGAAAAGCCAATACAAACTGCAGATGGTTCATCCAAAAACAACATCTAACGGTATAGGTTGCTGGCCTCTTGGGCTATCTGACATGCTTTATCAAGCGGGCAAGGAATATCCGTATGACGGACAAGATTGGGGGTATCTATTATGGCGAAAAACGAACTGCTGTTTACTTTAAAGGCGATAATTCCGGCGCTGATATTTTTTACGGCGAAACCTGTTTTTGCAAACGGTTATCCGGAAATTAGCAAGCAAGATCGGGAATGGGTGATGAATCTGGCTACGAAATCGCTTAATTCGGTAATGGAAGGGATAAAAGATAAATACCTTGAGTACCAACGGAGTATTGATGCTGCTCGCAAGCAGGATGAGACAGAGGTGTATAAGTTGCCTGATGAAAAAGCAACTTTAAGAGTGTTTGTAAGTTCCAGTATGAGTGAAGAACTACTTAAGTCTTATGTAAAGGCTGCGGGAAGATATAACGCCATACTGGTTTTTAAAGGTCTCCCTAAAGGATCATGGCAGGAATTAAGTAGAATTGTAGCAATCATGAATGATAACAACGATGAAATACAGATTCAGCTTGATGATGAAGCGTTTAATCGCTTTGACGTTAAAAGTGTTCCGACTTTTGTATTAAGTAAAGTGGACAGGCAATTCTGGCAAGAAGGTGTAGAGGAAATTTTTGATCGGGTTGTTGGCAATATTGGAATTAGCGGCGCATTAAAACTAATGGCAGAAAAAGGAGATCTAGCGGAGATAGCAAGAGAAATCATGGATGGTGAACGCTAATGGTAGGAATTGTGTGGCTAGCCGTTTTCTGTGTTTTTTGTTTGTCTGTAAGTAGCAAGGTAATTGCAACTAGCTATAGAGATCCAACGAGCAAGACCAATGTAAACGTCCAGACCGATCTGTTCAGGAAATCGGTAGGGGATGTTGAAGCATTTAAGAATCAGGTACGGGAAGATGAAAAGGAAGCAATAGAGAAGTTAAGATCAGGTGGCGACCACGGCGTGGAATTCATTGCCGGTACTAGTAGAAAAGAAATTGACGAAAATACAGCAGAGCTTAGCACCATAAGAGCTGATGAGTTAAATGATAGAGGGAGAACAAAATTATTAAAGGAAAATCTGCTTGAAGAGATTTACGTCGATGAAAGCAATCCTCTTATGGTAGCTCACCGCAAGGATGCCGAGAGAATAGCGGAGGGTAGCAAGGATTTACTAGGGTCACTGCTTCTTTCCTTAAAGGAGCGTCTTGGAGTGGACTGCTATACCGTAAAAGGAAATAAGGAAATCGAGCCGGAGCATCATATTAAGCTTAAAGAGCAACAAATCAAGGAAACTGTTTATGACCAAACAATGTGTGAAGAGCCAAGGAATCAGTATAACTGCCACGATGCTTTAACTCTTCGCTGCACAAAAAAGGGTATGGCTTGGAATCCTTGGCAAAATAGGACAATGGTTAAAACGTTTGGAGAACTACCTATGCCCTGGTGGATTGTAGGGCATTATACCGATTCGAGCTATCGCGGAGGTTGGAAGATGAGTTGTCCAAAGTGGACTTTCAACTCTGCTTACAGTCAGGAAATGGCGGCATATATAGCGGGTATGATCGGTGCTAGCCTTGAGCAGATTTACGTCGGCTCTCAGAACATAGTCATTATACCTCTTCCCAATCGTGGCTCCATTAATGCAGATGTAAGCAATTGCCATTTAGCTTGGCTTGACTATAGCAGAGCATTACATGCTCGTGTAACACTGCACTACCAATACAGAGACGGATACCCTATATGCGAGCAGTGGAGCGAAGATTGGAGCGAAACATGTATATTCCAATGAAAAAGATAATCTCGATTCTAATGATCTCTACCTGCTGGCTAATACTAATCTTTGGCAACATGGAAATTGCAATTGCAGGTCAGAGATTCATCTCAAGTCATCCTTGTAGTGACACCGGTAAGGTTTGTGTAGGCGGAGCCGCTACGCGTAAAATAGATGGATTTGACGTATATAAAGATTGCTGGGAATGGAAATACACTAAAACCTGCAATTATCCAAGTAAGAATGACTGCGGGAGTTATAGCCATTGCTATTTTGTAGCAAACGGAAGTTGCCTTCTTACCGATAGCCAAGGATCGTGCGTTAATCAGCAAAGAGAGTTTTCATGTAAACGCAAAGAGCAAATAACTATAACCGGCCCAGAGGTTAGAACAGGGTTAAAAGAAAAAGAAGGCCCGGATCAGCTGGTTTGCACCGATATTCCCTGTATTGACGGCAATTGCGTTGATAAGAGTTACACCACTAACGGCGAGATGATGGATTCGATTTCAAGACTTTATGCTATTAGCAAAATGAAACCTGACAAGGATGGTAATTTCAGTCTTTTTCAAGGAAGCGGTCAGCATTGTTCAAAGAAAGCAACCAGTTATACGAATTGCTGCAGTCAGAACCCTAAAGGCTGGGGTAAAGAGATTGGTGCAAAGTGCAGTAAGGACGAAAACCTGCTTGCAGAAAGGAGAGCAAGAAATTTATGCGTTTATGTCGGTAAGGAAAAGGTAAAGTCACTAGGAGTAACTACTGTTGTAAAACACCACTTTTGCTGCTGGGGTAATATGCTCGATAAGGTAGTACAGGTACAGGGCAGAAAGCAACTAGGTATAAATTTTGGTAGCGGAGGCTCACCGAATTGCCGGGGATTAACGCTTGAAGAGATACAGAGAATAGATTGGGAACAAGTGGATTTTACGGAGTTTATTGAGGATTTTAAGCTTAAGTTTTTTGGGGGCTATAAAGCCCCAAGTTCTGCGGCTTTAGGTAAAACGGTAAATCAGGGAGTATCGGGTATCCGCATAGGTGATACGAATCCGGATAATCAGGATAATAACATGAGTGGTTGGAATGAGAAAGCGGTACGGCAATAGGCAATATGCAGTTCTGCTATTGCTACTGGTAATCTTGAATCCTACAGCTTCCTTGGCTGTAAACAGTTTTTTTGAACCTGATTCCTTTTATCGTGGGTGGTTATGGTTTGAAGAAAAGGAAAAACCGGTAGAAGAACCGGAAAATAAGAAAAGGAGTGAATTTACAAAAGAAGAAATGGAAGCAATAAAAACCGAAAACGAAAAGTTTGCCCATGAGCTTGAGCTTCTAAGGCACGTAATGATCCGTTACCCGGATAATCTTGAATATGTACGTAAGTATAAGGAGAAAGAAAAAATCATGCTCGATAATGCTCAAGTACTTGGGCATAGTTTTTTAATGGCAAATTTCCTGAATCCGGATATCGCCAATCATCTGGAAGCCCCACAAAATATTTATGGACGAAAAGCCTTAAAAGAGGATGAAGAAAAGAAGAATTCGGCAACCCTCAAAGCGATTGCTAAAAAAGTCGAATTATTCCTGTTTTTTAAAAGCAACTGCAATCATTGCGAGTTACTTGAAAAACATCTGGCAAGGTTTGCAGATATTTATGGCTTTAAGGTAGAAGCAGTCAGTATTGACGGTACTAAAAGCAGATATTTTAAAACTCATAACAACACTGAGTTAATAGAGCGGCTGCAGCTTAAGGAAATGCCGACGGTAATTGCGGTAACCAATGATAGTAGCTTAAGGTTTGAACTGGCAAGAGGTGCGGTATCAGTTGCAGACCTTGAGGATAATAGCCTGCTTATGGCGAAATACTTGGAAACAGTGGTAGGACAAGGCAACGGAACGAAAGAAAAAAAATGATCAAGAGAATAATTACTATCTGCAGAATATATTGGCTCAAAAAGGCAATTACCTTGCTGCTTGCAATAACTTTGATATTGGAGGCGGCCTTTAATACTGCCCATGCTGATTTAAATAAGTTAATCAAAAACGTTATGCCGCGGGGTACGATGAGTAACGTAACTGTAGGTGGGATTGTCAGAGAACAGGAAGCAGGGCATTTAATGGGCGGTTCGGTAATAATCAAAACTCCTGCAGAACCGGGTTTGCAATTAATTCAGGCTAAAGCTCCTTCCTGTAAAATGGGCGGCCTGCCTTGCGGGGCACAGTTTGAGTTTCTAGGCGGCGCAGTCAGTATTGTCAATTCAGCTGAGCTTATGCGTCATTTAAAGGGTCTTGCCCAAAATGCCGGTAGTTATGGGGCAATGATGTTGGTTAAAACCATGTGCTCACATTGTGAGGATTTGATGACGTGGCTGGATAACAAAGCCGATTGGCTTAATAGTCTGGCTAAAACGGATTGTGAGGATATAGCAAGGCACGCTGACGGGATGCTCGGTAAAATAACTGCCGGATCACGTGCTATCCGTCAATCAGCTTCTTTTTTAAACGGAGATAAGAAAGATTTAGCCGGTTTTTCGCAAGGGTCAAAAAAAGAAACTGAAGATCCAACCGAAGGTAATCCTGAACTTGAAAGTATGCTAGGAGATAATTACAACCTAGTGTGGAAAGCACTTGAGGGGAAAGCACCAGCTAGTAGTTCAAATAATTCCTTAAAAGAAGTGCTAATGAGCATTTCAGGGACGATTATCGGTCGAAAAGATTCAGCGGGGCGTAGATCAGTCAGTCATAAAGTCTCTCTAATTAACAAAGAAATGATAGAGGAATTTATCGGTGCTAAATCAACCCCAAGTAAAGAGGTTAATTTATATGTTTGTGATGAGGCAACTGCGTGTCTTACGCCAACAATAATACCTTCAGTAATTAAAGCTAAAGACAGTTTAATGGGTCGGGTAGAAGATCTATTGATTTCAATTACTAAGAAAATCAAAACCGATAAGGAAGAGTTTACGGATGAAGAGAGTACTTTAATAGCAATGTCGAGTCTTTCTCTAGTTACCAAGATTGAACTTGATCTTGCAAATTATTCCGGTAGCGATGAAGTAGTTGCGGCGCAAAGTGAATTTATAGAAGCTCTCTGTTTTGACGTAGTAACAACTTATCTTGCTAAATTATTGCAAGAAGTACAGCAGGCGGTTTCCGAACTTCAATATACGCAAATAGCCGATAGTGGGGCATTTAACAAATTTGATCAGGAGTGCAGAGAAACCCTGCGTGCATTATCACGGGCTAAGAATGAGGCGTTTAAGCGATATGACTTAATTACCCAGACTAAAGCACGACTTCGAACAGAAATTAAGCATTTCGAATTTAAATTTGAGGAATATTGCAGCGGTCAGAATGAGAGCTAGTAATACGCTAAAAACCGGTAAGAGAAAAATAACAGAATAACCAGTAAATACAGATAGAGAAAAATGGATTTAACAATACATGCATACGGTTACTCGGAGCTGATTTTTCATACGTTGCAGGGACTTGCAATGTTTAGAGAATCAAATTTCTATCCTACGGTAATTAACACGATGGTGCTACTCGTTGGCACGTACCTAGCAATGCAAATGGCAGCTTCCAAGGCGGAAGGGCAATGGAGACAGTATCTACTTAAATGTCTTGGAATGATAGTTTTTGTAAATAGTCTGTTACTACCAAAGGCCTCGATGTTCATTCGTGATCATGTAGAAAAAAGTTATTGGAAAGTAGATAATATCCCGCTTGCTTTTGCCTTACCTATTGGAGCAATTGAGAGTTTTGGTCATATTATTACCATGGGGTTTGAACAGACCTTTTCTCTGGTTGGTAGCAGAAGTAGCCTGCTTTATTATCATTACGGGACTGTTTTTGGGGCTCGCCTTGCCAAGGAAGTATTAGAGGCAAAAATCAGAGATCCCGAGGTAGTCGGTAATATGCGCAATTTTATCGGGCGGTGTGTGATATTGCCGGCAATGATTGGCCACAAATTTACCAAGGAAGAACTAGTTGCAACTAATGACATCTGGGGACTGGTAAGCAAAAATGCCGGAACATTGACTAGAGTTGACATGACTGCCCACGGTGTGCGGGTGCATCCAAGTCCTACCTGCAAGGAAGCGATAGGATATTTTGAAACAAAGTTTTCAAGTCTTGAAGGCGGAATAATTACTACCTTAAGTCAGAAATTCAGGGGAGCAGGAAAAGGGGTTGAATATAACTCAGGCTTACGGCAATTAAATAAAAACATTAGCACGGCAATTGCTGCTCTTTATGATGGAGGACATAAGGTTGATGCGATCCTGAAGAATAACATGATGATCAATGCGATTAACAGTTATCGCTCCGGTAAGTATGCAACGGCAAGAGCGCAGATGCATCAGGAAGCAGGCGGCCTGCTTTCTGGAGATTTAGCCGAGAAAACCTTAACGGGCAGTTTAGCGGTGATGAAAGTCATAGTATACGGCTCGTTTATTTTCCTCCTTCCCATGTTGATTCTAACAGGCGGTTTTACCAGATATAAAAGTTGGATTACGATGGCGTTTTCTCTGTCACTTTGGCCACCTTTGTATTCAATTCTGAATATGGTAATAGATTTTGCCTATGAACCGGCTAAGGTAGTTAGTTATAGTAGTTGGTCAACCGAGGTAAAGAAGTTTGACTCTATAGCCGGTCTTGCTGCCGGTCTTAGTATATCGACTCCGTTTTTAGCTTATTATATGACCAGGCTGGGCGAAGGAGGACTTACCCAGCTAGCAGGTACTATTATGGCTAGTAGCAATGCGGCCGTTAGTGCAATTGCCGGTGAGAGGTCAAGCGGCACGAGAGGCTGGGACAATGATAATATCGACAATATCAGTCGTCATAATAGCAATGGGTTCAAGACTAATCATAACCTTGAATATGTTAGCGGTGAGAACGGGTGGAATTTAGCGGACGGTTCACATTTTAAATTAACTGCCGGCGGAAAGCAGATAATTACTGGCGGGCACGGTCTTAGTTCATCAGGCGGTGATGTTAGCCTGCGTATGGAAGAATCAAATCATGTGATGCTGAATGAAGGTGTGAACAAACAGAAATCATTAGCTAGCAGCGAGCAAGTAATGTTTACTGAATCTCAGGCAAAAACCATCAGTCATCAGGCTAGTATGCTTGAGAGTATTGCCAAGCGTACCGGCTCAAACTCAGGATATAATATTGATACTGCTACCGAAGAGGGTAAGGCAATAAAAGAAGTGTTAAATGAAATAGGTAGATATGAACAAAGCGGTAATAACACATGGCATCAGAAAGCGGAAATGGTTCTTGGTACTCATGCTAAAGCCGGTTTTGATGCGGGTATAATAGGCGGTAGCGTATCGGTAGACGGTAATGTCAGTGCTAGCAATGCTAGTGAGCAAATTAATAACAATACTTCAGGGGTTAGTAAAGAAAAGAGCACGGATCAAACTTACAACAATATCACTAGAGCGTTGAACAATGATGCATGGACAAAAGAACACGGTGTAAGTCAGGATCAGAGCAAAGGCTTGCACGAATCATATGAGGAAACGCAGAGAGCAGAGAAGCAGCTTGCGGACAGGTATGACAAGATCGATACTTACCAGCGGGCAATTGAGCTTAATAAAAGCAGAGGCGGAGTAATGAACAAGGAGCTGTATCAGGACGTTACGGAAGCTCATGCGAAGAGATCCGGTAAATCGGTAATGGATGCAAGAAAAGACGTAGAGAATATGACACCGGAAGTTAGAAAAATATTCAGGGAATTATCCGAGCCAGGTGTAAATCAACTACTGGCTGAAGTTGAAGCCGGCAAGCGTGCTTTAAGTACCGATAATGTCCGCCATAAACTGGATGATAAACATAAGCAATATAAAGGTAATGTTGATAGTAATGTTGGCGATGAAGTAGAAAAAGAAGCTGCAGTAAAAGGCTTTAATGCCGATTATATCAAAAAGGATGTTAAAGCAACGGGTGAGATTAACAAGAACCGCTTTGATCACTTGAATAACAAGGTTAATAACAAGTACGACAGTACCAGAGATGCTACTCAAACGCGCTATGACCAGATGCAGCAAGTCATTGAACAAAATGAAAAGGATAGGATGGGAAGGGGAGATATAGGAACTTTATGGGGTAATGTACACGGCGTTGGACGCCACAGAGAGGAAATGATCCCTTTAGCTAATTCCGGCAAAAGCGAATCCACAGCTTCGAATGACCTTGATGATATTTTACCGAGGTATAAGCAGTATACGGGAGAAGAGCCTGCGCCGCATGATATGGATCAAGGGAGTAGCCGCGGGCAATCATTTGATCCACGTTTAAAGATTACTAGACTTAATCCGGGCGAGAGTCACCAATATCAGAAACTCGTTAAAATGGATGCGGAACGAAAACTAAAAAGAAATGAAGGCCAGAAAGTTGATTAGTACCTGCTGCTATGGTAAATATTACCCGGTCTATAAGATTGGGTAGGACTAGTTCTACGGTAATCATCATCAGTAAAAGAGCTCTTATACTCAGGGCCTGAATAATAGGAAGATCTACCTCGGGCGTTCTGTTGTTTAAGGAACTGATAGTTAAACAAAATAGATATAGGACAGTTTTTTAATATAAAAAATAAAACAGGAATGAAAAATAATGATATTAGAAATATTGATAAAAAAATAAAGTTCACAACTGGAAGATGCGGTTTAGGGAACTTATCAGATATTGCTCCAATTAGAATAACAGTGCCGATTGTAGTGACTATAAGCAAAAAACCATTAGGTAGCTGTTTTGGAATATCAAGTTCCCTTCCTTCTATGGTCAGGAACTTCCCGTCAGTAAAGGTTACCTTGGAAAAGTACCTCACTGTTAGCGGTACCCCAATTAGAGTTGTCCAAGCACAAATGAAGCCGAGAGTAGGATATTCTTTTCCAAATTTAAGAGTTATAAACGATCCTAGAACCATTCCAACGCCAAACATGAGATTCCAGAAATTAGACTTATTCATACGTGAATCCCAAAAGGTTCTTTTAGGCTGTTTAGTTAAATTAAGAGATGCCATATTTACCTTAGGCTCGCTAGCTTCAGCTCTCACCTGTTTAGGTTTCGTATCTATGCTAAAAGGTTTGGTAAAATCCTGCATGTTTTTTATCTCCAACTACGAGTTTAATATATCAGTTATTATTGTATCAGGAATCAGGCTTTTGTCCAAAGGAATAACAAGGGCTATTCTATTTTTGTCCATATTTATTTTATGGAATACATGTGTATACGCGACAGATATGACTTCTTCTAAGGGTTATTGGCTAAAAAAATATATTGCCGCCGTAGAGCAAAAGAATCGCATACCTAGCGGCTTACTTAGTGCGATTGCCGGTGTTGAATCAGATTTTAACCCATATGCAGTCAATATTGCAGGTAAAACAGTAATAGCTAGTAACCAAGAGGAAGCCGCAAAAACGATCAAAAATGCTTTAAATTCAGGGATTACCAATATAGATATCGGCATAGCACAAATTAATTACCGCTGGCACGGGGATAATTTCAAGAATATAGAGGAAATGATTAATCCGGTTACTAACATTGAATATGCAGCTAAGTTGTTATCATCATTATTTAAACAGCATGGAACGTGGCATAAAGCTATTAGACATTATCATTCTGCAAATCCCGATAATCACAGGCGGTATTCAAGAAAGGTAGTTATAGCTTGGCTTGGAAATAGTTATTTAATTAAATAAATTCTTTATTATATAAGATTTGTTGTTTAATAACACTAATATATACATTATAAATAGATTATGTTATACTAATATATATATTAGTAACAAGTAATAAGTTAAATATCATGGATTGGTCATTAAGGAAGATGCGGGCTAAACAAATAGAAACTCAGCTAAAAGGACTTTCAAAGTTAAACCGTCCTGAGATTGGCTGGGTAAAAACCATAAGAGAAACTCTAGGTATGAACACCAGACAACTTGGAAAACGCTGTAATGTAAGCAGTGAAAGAATTATCAGGATAGAATCTGATGAAATTGAAGGTAGAACGACTCTTGCTACTTTAGAGAAAATTGCGCAGGCAATGAATTGCAGGTTAGTTTATGCAATCGTGCCAAATGACGGAATGATAGAGTTTATTGAAAGAGTTGCAGAAGACAAAGCTAAAATCCAGCTTCAGCAAACTTCGCACCATATGGCGTTAGAAGATCAAAAAATATCGATAGAATCGATGAAAGAACAAATCCACTTTTTAAAAGAGGAATTGCTGAAAAACAATATAAAACATATCTGGGACAAATAATGCAGTTTACTTATACAAAAGGTGCTACTCCTCTTTTACCTGATGAGGTTCACAATTTAATTCCCAAACATTTAACAAAACAGCACCAACTTGATGAATGGGAGCAATATAATATTGCCAAAGCTGAAATATGGGCTAAAAACCGAAAAATAAAAAACCTGCTTTCTATTGAGTATGTCAAAAAGCTTCATAATAGGATGTTCTGCGATACATGGAGTTGGGCAGGGAAATTTAGACAAAGACAAACCAATATCGGTGTAAGCAGTGTTTATATTCTGCAAGAACTTAAGATATTGATGGATGACGTAATTTTTTGGCAAAATAACTATACTTTCCCAATAAGAGAAATAGCAGTGCGCCTGCACCATAGACTAGTTTTTATTCATCCTTTCCCAAACGGTAACGGGAGATTTTCAAGGTTATTTGCTGACCTTTATCTAATAAATAAAGATGAACCAAGGTTTAGTTGGGGGAAGAATAACCTAGTTAAAGATTCGGTTTTTAGAGATCAGTATTTAAAAGCCCTGCGTAGTGCAGATATGGGTGATTATACCAAGCTAATAATTTTTGCTGATAGTTAATAAGGATAGGATTATGTCAAAAAGAAAATACCGTAATTTATTTAAAATCGTAGCAGTATCATTTTTATTTGGTGTTGCCGTAGGATATACCGGCAACAACGAAGATATACTGAAGTTTTTTGATAACAAGGGCACACTTTCGGTTAAAAGAGAATTAGACCCTATATTAATCGGTGCAGACAAAGTGAGTACATGTTTTACTCCTCCTGCGGGATGTGGCACAGTTATAGCTACCCAGATATCCAAGGCACAGGATTCCATATATGTTCAGGCTTACGGTTTTACTTCGGGAGAAATAGCAAAAGCACTTATTAACGCTCATAATCGAGGAGTGAAAGTTAGAGTATTACTCGATAAAAGCAATATCGGCGCAAAACATTCAAAGATGAGGAATTTAAGGGAGGCCGGTATTGAGGTAGATATAGACAATGTTTCAGGTATTGCTCATAACAAAATAATCATTATTGATAGACAGAAAGTCATTACCGGTAGTTTTAACTTTACTACCTCTGCAGATATCAGAAATACCGAAAACGTTATTATTGTAAATAATAGTGAAATTGCCAAAAAGTATATACAGAACTGGTTTTTAAGAAAGGAACACTCTGAAATAAACAGATTAAAAAGAGCAAGCTAATGTTTAATAATTTCATTGGCGGCGGGCAAGTATTTCTACATAAAGTCAGGATGTTCTGGCAAGTATTGGCCCGCACCATACATATTGCTTTTTTACTCGGAGTACTGCTTGCGGCCTATATAAATAAGAGGGAGCTTATGGAATTAGACTGGCAAGGTTTTTTCTCTTATCGTAAAGCTGTGCTTGCTGATAGTTTTGACGGAATAATCAATGGAGTACGTGCAGGTATCGGTAATACTCCAAACCATATTACTTTTGTTGACGCTAAAACTGGATCAGGGATTTTAGCTACCAACACAGACCCTAGAAAAATTATGCGATCGTCGATTTTCAGAACCGCTAATAGCAACGGTATGAGTTTAATATTTAAAGTACTTATCTGGGGAGTTGTAATTACAAAACTTGTTTTTATTCTAATTTTCTTCCTATGGAGTAAATTCGGTAAAGATTTAAAAGCCGAGAAAACAAAAGAAGGAGCAAATAAAGTACTAACTGCCAAGGAAGTTGCACGAATTCTCCGTAAGGATAATATTGCAAGCGATCTTAAAATCGGTGATATGCCCTTAGTTAAGGATATGGAAACAATGAATTTCTTGGTTTCAGGTTCAATAGGGTCAGGCAAAACCAATTTAATGCACAATCTTCTACCACAGGTAGACTTAAGGGCAGAGGCGGCAGTAATAATTGACAATACCGGTGAGATGATCGCAAAATATTATAATCCGGATCGTGGAGACATTATCTTTAATCCTTTTGACGGGCGAGGCAAAAATTGGGATTTCTGGTATGATTTACATAAATCGAAAGACCTTGAAAAATTTGCGGAGATTCTAATTGGTTTCAATAGCCGGAAAAACAGTAGAGCAGCTAGTGATTTCTGGGAACAAAGTGCACAGAGTATTTTTGTGGCAGTGACCGAGACCTT
>VFQS010002031.1_pt1 | contig 17312 bp, 14 predicted proteins | sample 3512361 | NCBI WGS metagenome assembly VFQS01 (sample SAMN10412375, study PRJNA504923) | tailings metagenome | isolation source: Relicate 1 Philex TSF3 active mining | place: Philippines
TTAAATATAAGTGGAGGTATTAATTCTTATGATGGATATTTTGAAGGTAGTCAAAAGATTGCTTCATTTAAAATCTATAATTCTTCCATTGCTACAACTTATAATAATATAGGAATTGGATTAATTGAAACTGGTAATTTTTATTCAGTTCCACTTCAAATTAGGAATAGTAATACCAGTGATAATAATAATTCGGTCATTAGACTTTATAGAGGAATTAAAGGAGGCGGTTTTAATAATAACTCTCTTTATACTGGTATTGATTTTTGTGATTATGATATGCCCTTAAGAACTCAAAATAGAAATAATTATAAATGGTTTATTTATAAAAATAATAATCATAATAAGGAAACAACAGGAGCTCTTCAGATTGGTTATACAGACAATTCATATAATCCCACTCATAGTTGTATGAACTTCTATTATAATAAGAGTAATAAGAAATATTTCATTGATATTAATAATCCAGATGTTAATTATAATTATAATAGTGAAAATACAGTTGCCATTAAAGGTAATGTTGAAATAGAAGGAAGTGTTAATCTAAAAGGTGATAATACTTATTATAAGATTAATAATGCAATTATTGGTAGTTTGGCAAATCCTGCAGTTTTAACTGCAATTTCTCAAGTTATAAATACTTATAATACTGATAATCTTAATGATGTTAGTTTTCTTGGAAATAAGATTATGTTGATTCCTAAAAGAGGGGCAGTTATTGGTTATAATGATAATTGGCTTTTCACTAAAATTAATACCTTAGATACAACTGAGAATAATAGTCCTCTTTTCATTTATAATAATAAGGATTATACTGATAATAATGAAGCTCCAATTACCTGTAGATTTTACAATAAATCTTATAAGAATTATACTTCGAGACCTGATATATCTGTAATAGAACTAGGAATTATAACTGATAATAGTGATATTGGAACTGTTAATAATAGTATTCATTTTGTTTGTAAGGGATATACCAGTGATACTACTATTTTTGAAATTAAGCCAAATAATATCGAACCATTCTTTACATGTATCTCTAAAAACTCTAAAAATCAGGTTAATGTTGGTAATGGAGTATTTCATAATGGAAGTGTTATTAATTTCACTGATACCTGTTTTCATATTAATGATGATTTTGATTGTCTTCTTAGACTTACTAATAATACAAAGCCATGTAGATTAACGATGGTCAGTGATATTAATAAGTGGGATATAAATGCTTCCACTAATCTAACATTTAATTTCAATAATAAATCAATATTTGATTTGAGTAGTTCTGGTATTATAACAATAAATTCCAGAGATAATAATAATAACAGTTCTTTTAATATTAATGGATATGTTAATAAGCCTTCAATAGAACTTACTAATAGTTATTTTAATGATTATACTCAGAATCAGAATGATTTTATCACAGATAGTTGGATTAATATTAATTTTAATTTAATTTCAATTGCCTTTGATAACATTCATGAAGATAACTATGATGATAATTTTGATAGTAATTTGAGTAAATTTATTTATAAGATTAATGATAACAATCTTCCTTCAGTTGATTATAATAATAATACTATCAACAATTATTATATTAATAATTATAATTTGAGTTTTGATAATAGTTCAGTTATTATTCTTAATACTACTCTAAATAATATTGAACTTGATTATAAATATTTAGATACTATTAATGTTAATACGGATACTTATACAGTTGAATTAATTCCAACACTAAAATCTGACAATCAAAATTTGACTGCAACTTTTAAAACATTTAATATTATAAGTATTCCATATAATTTAAATGGAACTGAATTAACATTGAATTATAAGGTTCCTCTTACTGTTGATGTAGAACAAATAATTATTGAAAGTTCTATTACTGATTTTACTTTTATTAATACTATTGATGGTATTAATAATTATGAATTGAGTTTAAATACATTCCTTAAAATTAAAAATAAACCATTATTTGATTATAGTATTAAGGTTGTTAGTTCTGTTTTTACTCTTGGTAATAATACTTATACAACAACTAATGTTATTTATTATTATCCTGTTCCTAATTTTAATGTGAGTGAATTGAATATTACTATCAATTACATTTATAATTATCAGAATTCATTAGTTATTCCAAAGAATTTTTATAATCAAAATTATAATAATAATAGTGAAATTATAACTAATGGAACTAATATAATTGTAAATAACAGGAATAGTTTCTTAGTTGATTTAATTAATGGCAGTTCTGTCTTAAATCAAGTTGATGCAACTAATTTTAAAAGTTATCGTTTAGTCTCTTCTAGTGTAATTAATAAAATTTATAATCTTGAGATTAATGATGTCAGTATTACTGATATCATCATTAATATAACTAAAAATAATTATTATGAACTTTATGATTTTGATATTAATAATTCTCCTGTTATTCAAATCCCTATTACTACTAATCTATTTCAACCTCATATAGTTCTAAAGAATTATATTAATTCTGCTTACACATCCTCTCATAAAATCTATAGTTATAATAATAATTATGAAATTCATCTCAATAATAATAAGCTTCTTTCTCTTGATGGAACTGGTAATATAAATACTAATGGTAATATTAATGTTCATGATGTTTATTTTAGTGGTGATATTTATAGTAAAGTTGATGGTGTCAATGTTTCTATCACCAACAATCTCGTAAATACAGTTGGTGGTAATTTTTATATTCACAAAGATAACATTTCCTTAAATAGCAGTAATATCTATCTTAATCCTTCTTATATGTTTGGTGGTGGTGTGGTTATTAATGGAACTGATATTAATGATATCAATGAACTCTTTCAAATCAACAATTATCAGGGTTATAATGATTTCATAACTCTTAAATCAATTTCAGAAGCTTCTTATATAAATTTCTTCAATACCACATCAATATTTAAGATGGGGGCAAATAATGGTAATTTTAGTATCTATAGAAGTCTTGATGTTAGTGGAGGAATCAATAATCCTAATTATGGAAATGTGATTGATTTTAATTTTGATGGCAATAATACCTTAAATATAGATATTAATGGTCATATTAAGACTACCAATAATTTTTCTATTAATAATATAACTACTTATATCAATAATGATAATAATTATAGATTGAGAATTTATGGTAATTTGAAAGTCGATGGTGTTGTTATTAGTTCTTCTGATAAGAGACTTAAAAATAATATTAGTAAAGTAGAAAATGCACTTGATAAGATAGAGAAATTATCAGGAGTATTTTATTCTTATAATAATGATGATAGTAATAAGAAACATATGGGATTGATTGCTCAAGAAGTTAAGGAGGTTATTCCAGAGGTTGTTTATGAGGATGAAAAGGGTTATTTAAATATAGCTTATGGTAATTTAATGGGGGTTGTAATAGAAGCAATAAAGGAATTAAGAAATGAAATTAAAAATAATAAATAATTAGAAGAATTAACAATAAATGGATTTTTTATTTATTATTCTAGGAATAATTTTTTTAGCTGTGTGTATTTATGTAATTAATTCATATCAAGAATGTTTCTCTAATTTCAGTAATAAAGAAATAAAAACTCTTACACTTGCTGAGGTTGATAAAATAACGAAAGCTTATGATGAAATTAAAAGTCTTTATATCAGAGGCTATTTCAGTAATTCTGTTGAAGTCTCTACTCAAAAAGATATAATTAAGAGTTCGATTGCCAAGATTGCTAATCTCCTTCCTAATTCCAGTGATAAAATGAATGTTAATAATATCTATTATGGTTCAACTAGTGATTATGGCATTCGCAAATATTTAAATCAAATAGATGATAAACAATTTAATGATATTATTACTCAGTTGAGAAATTTGAGTCCTAATAATGAAGCCCGTAATGTTGAAATTAATAATATCATTAGCAATTATAATGATATAAAGACTTTATATACAAATACTGCCAATCCCAATTTATATAATTCAGTTCTCACTAAGAAAAGAGCAATTGAAAGTTGTTTCAATAATCTCAAAGCAATTGTTTCATCTAAAACTGATAAACAGAAGGTTGATATTATATATCAAGAAATTGCTCCTTATTTAATTACTCCTAATGATGCCTATTTCTTACCAAAACTTGAAGAATTAAAATTGATTGCTCCTAATAGCACAGGTGATATCACTAATATCAGTAATAAGTATAAGGAACTCAAAGATTTTTATAATAATGGATTGGGTGTATCATCACCGGAAACAACTCAAAAAAGAGATGAAATTAATAAAATCATTCTTGATATTAGAAATAGGGCTGGTGATAAAAGTGATTTAGATAAATTGGATTTGATTTATTATGGCGAGGCTAAGAATAATTATGGTATAATAGTTCATTTGGATGAGATTGATGATAATCGTTTCAATAATCTTATCAGTCAAATAAAAACAATAATTAATAATATTACTGATGTCGTTGCAACTAGAACTACAGTTGCAGATGAGATATTCATTCTTTTTTCTGAATTGAATGATTTATATAAGGATGTTTATATAAATAAGATAACTACAATTGATATTAAGAAAACTGAAATTGAAAATAAGAATAGATTGATTTATAGTAAATTACTTTTATTAGTTCCTGTTGATAAACTTCATAATACTGAGATTATTTTGATTCTAAATACTACTCTTAAGAGGGCTTATGAAACTGGAAATATAACTGAAATTAATAGTATTGTTAATTCTTTTAAGGAGTTAGTTAGAGCTCTTATTAATCAAAGTGGTTCAAGTGAAATTAAGGTTGATAATAGTAAGAATGAAGTTAAGGGGGTCATTGAAAGTCGTTTAGGAATACCCATTGAAGAACAGGTGCTTCCAATGAAAATAACAAGTCAAGGAATGAAGGATGATTTTAATAATATTTATAATTCATTTGATATTATGAATACTACTTTTAGAAATAATTATAATGGTATTATCAATTTCAATAATACTCAAAAAAAACAATTGGAAAGTTATAGAGCAATTATCAATGGTTCATTAGATAATATCAGTAATTATTATCCCAAGAATAGTGATTATGTTAATAAAGTAATTTCTATTAAAAATGTTATAATTAAACCAATTATTGAAACAGAACTTCAAGAGAGTTATAGAAGAAAAGATGAGGTTCTTATTTCAAGTGTCAGAAATCGTTTCTATAAAGCCATTAATGAAGTTAAGAATCTTATTATCAATAATTATGGTAAATCAAGCACCCAGATTAATATCAATGTCTGTCTCAATAATATAATGGAAGCAATTAATACTAATAAATTTCCTGTAAGAGTTTCTAATGTGAACGGATGTCATAAATCTCTTTTTGATAATAGAGATATAATAATAAGTCCTAAGATGTTTGTATCTGAAAATAATGGTATCATATGGAAACCTGCAACTGAACTCGATACATTCAAAAAAACTGGTATCAATAATAATCCTTATCTTTATAATTATGAAATTGCCAGTTCAAGTGATGGCGGTATTAATTGGAGTATGATTAAATAAGAATCTCTTTTAGAGATTTGGTATCTACTCCTAGTTTTCTCATAATTGATGTATAAAGTTTTCTATTATAAGCACTCTTCTTTGCTTCAATATCAGCAATTACCTTTACATCAATATTTAACTGTTTTGCCAATTCTGATTGAGTCAAATTTTTAGCTTTTCTTGCATCCTGCATGGCTACTATCATTTGAGGTGAATATTCCTGTCTCTTTGGCATATCCTCTTCACCATCATTATAATTAACCTTTGGTTTTGGATTTGAATTTGAATTTGAATGAGTTTGAGTTTTTTTGAAGTTTTTATTATGAATAACTACTGGTTCCCAATCCTGATGAATTTCTCCAGTCATTTTATTTAAATTAATTATTTTTATTTTTTATATCAATTCAGATTTTTATATCAATTGAAATAGATATAAACATTTGATAACATTAATTAGATAAAAATAATGGAACAAGTAATCAATGACTTCAAATCATCACTCGACTATCAAAATACTTATACTCTCAAGGATCTTCAGAAGCTTCTAGAAGTTTCTTATAAGAAGTTTAATAAAACTAAGGGTTCTTCAAAGAGTTCAAGTGATGTTAAGAAGGCACCAAGTCCATACAATCTTTTCATCAAGGAAGAGATTACAAGAATGAAAGAAGAGAAACTTGAAGGAGTTGAACCAAAGGATTATATGAAACTTGCAGCTCAAAGATGGCAACTTCATAAAAATAAAGGTGATGATATGAGTGTTGTTGGTGGTGATGAACAGGAATAATTTTATTGTTTTTCTTTATATTTATATTTATAAGTATATATAAAAATAGAAATTGAAGCAATGGTTCAATTACATATGAAAACAGATAATAATAACAATATTACGCTTGCCAAATTTGACACTAATTTTAGCCAAGCTTATATTGAATTTTCGAATATAAATAATAATCAGGTATTACTTGCAGGATTGTCTAATAATAATCTTAAGTTTTTCAATTCTAATGTTAAGACTGATGAAGGACTCACTTATAATAATAATCTCTTAAGTGTCAAAAATATAAATACTAAATTTATTAAAAATAATGATAATACTATTTTTCCTAATTTAGAAACAATTAATTTATATGAGATTTATGGTTCTTCTCCTGCAAGTTCTCCTACAGACCATTCTCAATGTTTTGATATGAATGATGCAACTACTTGGATATCTCTCTCCTCATACCGAAGAGATAATTCAGGAGGTATTAATGAAGATACAGCTTTTGCCATCGAAGATGATAGTTTTCCCTATTTCCAATTTAGTTCCACTGGTAAAGCTTATGGTAATTGGATTAAAGTTAAATTGCCTTTTAAAGTTGTTCCAATTGGATTTTCAGTTAATAGTAATACGAATGATAATGAACCTTGTGGATTTGCCATTTATGGTTCAGAAGATAATACTAATTGGATTCTCATCTCATATCTCTCTAATACAAGATATTCAAATACAACCACTTTCTTTTTCAATAATATTAAATTTTTTCTTTATATTACTGTTGTTATCATAAGAATTAACATTAATCCACTTTCAACTGCAACTAATCATTTCTTCAGTCTAAAAACTCTTCAATTAATAACTAAACCTGTTATGAGTATTGATACGAAAATAAGAATTTCTGATAATTCCATTTATGATATTGATACTATCAGTGCCAAAAATCTATTTATCAATAATTCTTCCATTTCTACTGGCAGTGATTTGACTGATGCAATTGCTGCCTATGTTCTTGAAAGATTTCAGCAACAGTATTCTATCTATTGGAAAAACTTAAATCAGGTCGGTTATCCTGACCCAGCAATTATTAATAAAATTGCAGTGGGTAAATCAACTGCCATTGCCACTCTTGATATTAATGGAAGTATCAATTATAAAAATAGATATTTGAATACTAGTATCACTTTCACTAATATTCGTTCAAGTGATGGTGGATTTCTGAGTAATATCAGTGAATATATATTTATTGGAGATGTTATTCTTGCCTCAACTGTCAATAGAGGTTATTTTAATATTAATCTAATTTCATATGATACCAATAAATATTATTTTCAGACCATTAATATTCACGGATATACTTATATTGATGGTGCTAATTTCTTTAATTGTTTCTGGGAAACCTCATATGATACCAATAATCAATCTCAGAAGTTTGTGGAAGTTTTCTATTATCTCGAAGCAACTCTGGCAACTAATAAGATTAAGTTTTATATTAAGTTTAATGATAATCTTGATGTGGTTGGATTAAATTCATCTTTAACTAATAGAAATCTCTTCACTAATATCATTTATATTGATGGATTCAATACTGTTATGACGAATGAAATCTTATTTTCACCTGCCAGTGAATTGAGTTTCTTTAATAGAGCAATTGCTTCGAGTTTATATAGAGCAGTTAATATAAGAACAGTTATTTTAAATAATAATCAAATTAATTCTTCTTCAAATCAGATAAATTCTCTTACTGTTCAAGATATTACTATTAATAATAGTAATATAAGAACGAGTAATTTACTTTTCTTAGATGCCAATTATAAATTAGTTGACAGTGGAATAACATCAAATATAATCACTGGTTTGAGGGAAGTTAATATGAGTATAAATAAATTAGTGGCAACTAATGGCAATGGAGTTCTTACGGCAATTGATGTTAGTTCTAATTTGATGTTTAATATCAGTGATATTTCTAAAGGAAGTAATTCAATTTTAATTTCAAGTAATGGATTATTTGAGAGTTTTGGAATAAATAAGAGTAATTTGAATGATTTAAATACTGTCAATAATAATTCTAATTCAATTCTTATTATTGATGGAAATAGACAAATTAAGAACTCAGGAACTGTTAATGTCAGTAATATCAGTAATGTTCTTTATTTATGTGATTTTAATGTTAGTAATATTAATAGATATGTCTTCTTTAATTCAAATCTAAATTCTGTTGACATTAAAGTTAATAGAAATTTATATGTTGGTGATGTTGTCATCAATAGTAATAATAATAGACTTTTTGTTAATAACAGAGAAATAGCTGAAGATATTTATAAGACTTGTATTAAGTTTCCTCCAACAGTTCTTAATGGAACTCCGCAAAATAATAATATTCAAAGTATTGGAAATGTAGTTGCTTATGATATTACTTATACTGATACTTATTTTAATCTTATTGTTAAAGTTGATAATCTTGATAATAATATTGATATTAATAGACAAGTCTATAATCTCTTTCTGAGAAATAGAAGTAGTGCCTTCTTTTGGCAAACTAATGCCAATTTTAAGGATTATAGAAATTTAACTGGTAATAATGGTGTCTTTAAGTTTGTTGAAGGTGATACTGATAATAGAACTAAGTGTGGAGCTTATTTCATATTCGAATTAACCCAGTTTTTTGTTCTAACCTCATTCGCCCTTTATACCAATTATACTGATATAAAGACAACTATCAGAGATTTTAAGATTTTTGGATATAATGGGACAGTTTGGGAATTGATTGATAATGAAGTTGGAGTTGTTCTCAATAATAATCTCGTGGCAAATGTTTTTAATATCACTAAGAGTAATTATAAGATTTATAAGAAGTTTGCTTTTTGTGTTATTAATACTCATAATGATGTAGAAAGTGCAAATATCTGTATTTTACATCAAATTGATTTATATGGATACACTCCTTTCAATGATAAATACTTTTCTTATAATAATCTCACTTTCAATTCAACTAATTCTCAGAATCTTCTTGGATTCAATAATGTAGGTATCAGTAATCTTAATCCATATACTCCATTGAGTATCGGTATTGATTTAAATGATAATCCAAGGAATGGTGTTCTTAATCTCAATCATCCTTCTTTGATTAATCTTGATTTAATTGAAAGACCCATAATAACAACAACAAGACCTTCTAATAATAATATTGGGGGTATTAGAGGAGTTCATTATCTTAATTCTTGGAATACAAGTAATACCAATTATACTATCAAACTTTCTCATAATAATTCCAGTAATGAGAGAGTGGTTCTTTCCTTAAATAGTGATGGAAAAGTTGGAATTGGCAATTATCCTGATAGTAATCTCATTAATAATGGATTGAGTATTTTTAATAATGGATTGAGTTTTTATAATAGTTCCAATTTTATCAATATTAATACTTCTTCTAATATCAATAATAGTTATTCAATTGTTCTTCCAAATAGAAATGGTATTATTGATGATACTCTTGTAATTGACCAAATAAATAGTTCAAGTAATATTATCAATCTTAATTGGTATAATCCTCTTAATATTATTGTTAAAAAACCATTTATTAAATTTGGAAATCAAAATTATCCAGATAGAAATGATAATGGTGTTGTTTTTCAAGTTGCAGGAGGTTGTCTTATTGGTGGAAGTAATGTAAGTCCTCAAGAGATAAGTGATGTCTATTTTAGAAATAATGTGCTTGTAGTAGCTGGAAGTATTTATGCAACTACTGATATTACTACTGATTCTGATATTTCATATAAATATGATATAAAGAAGATTGGAAATCCACTTGAAAAGATTAATAATATAAATGGATATACATTTAAGAGGAATGATGTTATAGGGACAGATGAGACTCCTAATAATAGATATACGGGATTATTGGCTCAGGAGGTAATTAAAGTAATACCAGAGGTAATAACAAAGAAACATGATGGAAAACTGAGAATCATTTACGCAAATTTGGCAGGATTATTTGTGGAGGGAATTAAGAAATTGGATAGAGATAATAATTATATTAATTTTAAGATTAATTGTTGGATTGTGATTAGTAGTTTGATGTTTGGATATTTATTTATGTCAAACAGAACTGCATAATATCTTTTCTTTTTATTTCATTTTCTTTTTCAAGTATATCTAATTTCAAATCAATTATTTCTTCTTTCTGTTTCTGAATGATATCTAATGTGAGTATGAGTGTTTTATAGAAATCCTTTCTTAATTTAGAAATATCATCATTTATATTCATAGAGGATGATAGTAATTGAGTGCTTAGTATCGAAGCCTTTAATTCCAGATTTTTAATTCGTTCATCCATTATAAAAAATGAGTTTTTTATTTTTGTTTTTTTATGAATGAAAATAAAATCATCTTATAAAAATGGAAAAATTTATATTATCAAATTTAATAATAAGGATAATCATATTTATATAGGAAGCACCATTACCAATCTTAAACATCGATTTTCTAATCATAAATCTTCTCATTTATATAAAAGAAATTCAACATCACTCACTGCTTATATCAAAAATAAATATAAGAATGATTGGAGTAAATGTTATATAGAATTATTAATGAATTATCCATGTAAAAATAGAAAAGAACTCAAAAAAAAGAATTTCAAATCTTAAGAAAATTTCAAAAAAATAAAACCTTTAAAATCATCAATAAAAATGGTATAAGGAAATAGTAATAATTAAAAAATGACTTTGATTTTTTATTTGGGGTTATTATAAATAATATGAATGTTAATATCAATAAATATACAAAGAGACAATTGATTGATATTATTTTGATATATTATTTGAAGGAGGGGAAGGTGGTGGAGACTAATTTAAATAGGTTAAATAAGAAGAAATTGATTGAGATTATAAATGAAAATGAAATTTCTATCTATGATAATTATAAACTAATGGAGGAAACACTTGAAATAGAGAGATATACAAATAATTTAGAGATTATTTATTATAATTTTATGAAATTCAAGAATATTCCTATTTATATAATTAAAGAAATTCAGAATAATCCTGATTTAAAGGCTGTTGATTTAGAAATAATTATAAATGCCAATAATCTTATTATTGAAAATGATATTAATGAAATGATAAAATTTAATAAGATGATATTTACAATAGCTGGAGCAATTAATGAATATAGTTATAATAATAATATTCTTGAGTATAAAACTCTGCCTGATATAATTAATGTTCTTAATTATTATCAAAATTATTATTAGAAATTAAAAATAAATTTAAAAATGATGAATATATTTATCATTCTTTTAATTATAATTATTATTGCTTTTATTCTTTCAGGTTATGTTCTTTATATGAATAGTAATATTTTCATTAAGTTTTTGGCTGTTATTTTGATTTTTATCAGTATTTATGGTATTTTTGCAGAGAAATTATTATTACCTTTCTTAAATGTTGCAGCTTATCCTCCGTCATTAATTCCATATGAGATGCATCCCCCAAATACCAATTATTCTATTGATGTTAACTTTAATGCTCCAGATGGAACTAAAATAATCTATTGGGCTGCAGATGAAAATAAAAATAATCGCAATTATATTTATAATAATCCTAAAGATGCCTATGGTAATTATAATAATAGTGGAGTTGCGATTGTAAATAATGGTATGGCTAAAATAAGATTTAAATGTCCTAATAGATATAAAGTTCCATCAGGAATGACTATAAATAAACATATTCATTATAGAATAGCTTATCCTAATAATCCTATCTTAAGTTCAGTAATGACCACTTATATTTCTTGTTAATTTCTTTTTGTTTTTATTTTTATTTAAGTTTTTGAATAATTAATATTAATATAATTATGATACAATTATTATCATTTGATATTGGTATTAAAAATATGGCTTATTGTTATTGTCTTATTGATGATAATGATAATAATAATAATGATAATCATAATGTTAATCAAAAGAAACTTAATATAGTTAATTTGAATAAGATTGATTTGAATTTGAGTAAGAATAGTAATATTCAGAAGATTATTGATAATACAATTGAATTTTTGGAGATAACTTTTAATAATGAAATTAATATTAATCAAGATGATAAATTGGTTGTTCTTATTGAATGTCAAATGACTTCTATTATGAGAACTATACAGACAGTTATAAATACTTATTTTAAAATGATTGGTAAATATGAAGGATATAATATTGAAACTATTTACCTATCTCCTAAACATAAACTAAATATTATTAATAAATATGGTGATAAGATTGCTTCCAATAGTTATAAACAGAATAAGACAGATGCAATCTATTTTGCCAAACATTTATTAGAAAATACTTATAAAAATGAAAAGATTTTGGAAGTTTATAATACTACTAAAAAGAAAGATGATATAAGCGATGCCTTATTAATGTGTATTTATTATTTTGAAACTAAAAATAATATCTTTTAAAGATATTAGAATAAAACTAAAATTATTGTTAAAAATGGGCGATGATAATAATACTGATAAAAAAGTAGAAGCTGTTGCTAAAGGAGCTGTTGCATCTTATTCTGTTTTAGGGTTCTTGATAATTACTTTCATATGGGTTTGGATAATTGCCGGTCTTATAGCTTTCTTGGCTTCAATTATATGTTTTGGATTCAATGGAAGTGTTTCAGATAAATTCTTAGGTGTTCTTATTGTTCTCCTTATCGGCCCATTTTACTGGTTCTATTTTATTTATAATAGTAATTACTGCACTCGAAGTCAAGTAGAGTATTAAAGTGAATTTTGAATAAATGAGACTGATTTATCATTAATCTCTCTGATTCTATTATCATTTATTATTTTTGTTAAAGATAACCAAAACTTATCCTTCTTATACTTCTTATTACTCTTATTTATTTCTGCAGTTTTTAGATATAACCATTTATAATAATCACATTTCTGTTTAGTTGTTAATGTTTGATGACAAGGACTTAATCTTGATTGTTCTATTAATGATGATAGAAACTTGAGAAATACCTTATTATTAATCTTGTCTATTGGAATGTAATCCCAATAATTACAAAATGATTTATAATTATAGACTCTACAATTGATTAAACGATGACTATTATCAATATATACTCTCTTATCATCTATAATTATTATTTCAGGATTCGGAACTTTAATTTTTTTCTTTATTTTTTCTATTGATTTTGTAAATGAAAGTCTATTATCTTCTACTTTAGGGTCACAATCATTTCTTGTAAATATAGGTCTATCAAATTTGATATTCAAATTCTTTTCTATTAATTTTATTTGAATCTCTGCCCATTTCTTCTCCGAAGCCGTATATACATAAAAATAAGAGTTTGGCATTAGCTCCTTCATTGTTTTTATAAAAGTAATAAAATGAGGTCTTATTAATTTACTCTTATCAGTATAATGAGAATCTAATATATCATTAATCTTTACTTTATGTCCCAATTTTGCCAATATTAATCCTATCTTATACATTTCACATTGATAAATACAATCTCCTATTATTGTTCCATCCAAATCAATAATAAATACATTACTATTCATATCTAATTATAAATTCTTATTAAAATTTAAGAAAAGAATAAAAAAAATGATTATTATTTATTATTAATCTTAATCACCGAAAGGACAAAATGACCTCGGTTAGCGTTTGTAATGATGATTGTATCTGTATGAATTGCGACTGTCTTTATTATCACCCTCTTGACTTTGCTGAGAGGAAGGTTGTTTATAAGTTATACAATGCTCTCACCAATCCCTCTAAAAAGGAAGACAATCCCGAAAAGAGGAAGAAGAACTGCAACTTTGGTAAGCTTTGTAATCGTGCTGACTGTGGATTTCGTCATCGTCTTGTCTTTAATGACCGTCTTAAGCTCATTGATAGTTATAAGAACTATCAGTTGAAGAACATCAAGGAGGTTCATGAAAAGCCAAAGAAGGAGGTTAAGGAGTTTTCCATCAAAACCTCAAATCCATTTGACCTCCTTCCTGATGTTGAGGTTTCTCTTGAGGTTTCTACAGAAGTTCCTGTTGAGGTTCCAGTAGTTTTCATCAGGGAGAGTAATATGAATTTCAGAGTTGCTCTCATTGAAGGTAAGAAAGAAGTTATTACTGTTGAACCTAAGAAGGAAATTCCTGCTGAAAGAGTTGTTCCTAATAGTTGGGCTGATATGTGTGATAGTGATGATGAGTTTCTGATGAAGTTCTGAAGGTGATTATGAGAATTATAATAAAAATAGAAAACTTAATTCATTTTTTCTATTTTACCTATATCTATTTGATAAGCTTTTTTGTTAATTAAAAAATCAAATTCTTTTGTTAATGGTTGAAAGTTAATTACAGTAGAATTAACTATATTTGTTGATGGTTTATGATTAAATAAAAGATGTTCGGATAATAATAATTTAAACCATTTATCTTCTGTTTGTTTATCTTTACTTAAATTTGAAAGGGTATTAACACTATCTCTGCCTGAATAGTTCCATAATTCTTCTACTAATAATTCTATTTCTTTTGGTATTATTATTTTAGATTTATCTATAAATCCATAATCACGATATCTTTTATTCTTATCTCTATTATCTATTGGGAATTTTCTTTTAAAGTTTTCTGTCAATAATTTCGGATTATCATATCTCAAAAACAAATTTAAAAAATTATAATCATCAATATAATCATAATGTCTATATATAATTGAACTTACTCCAAAATCCCATATTACCCATATATATCCTAAATTTGGTATATAATAATCATCTCCATTAATCTTATAATGAAAATAACCTCCTTTTTCTGTCTCTTTATATAAAAAGTTTCCATAATGACTATCATTATGAGTTAATCCTAATGAATGTAATGAAGCAAGACACATATATATCTGTTCTATTGCGTTCAACCATAAATTATAATCACTTTTAGCAATATTATATAAATAGTTCTTTAAATCACCCAATAATAATTCATTGAACATTGCTATATAACCTGCTTTTCTATTTGCTTTGAAAAAATCGGGTAAATCATCTCTATTACCAACCTTATTTGAAGGACAAATTGTATAATTATATAATAATGGAAAATTTAAATTATTTGTTTTTTTTCTTATATCTGATAATAATTTTAATAAATATAATTCTTTCTTTGCCTCTTTTGTATTATGTTGAATTTTTGATGAAAATCTAAATGAATCATCGTCTATATATGATGATATAAAATTGATACCAAATGAACTACTTGAACCAAATTTTTTTATCAGTTTTATTTTATCGTCTATTATTAAATCATCTCCCTTTTTTACTATACAAGCTGTATTATCCAATTTTCCATTCTGTTTTACTATTTTTGTTTTAGGTGGACTTACTTTAGGTGGACTTACTTTAGAAGACTTTGATTTAGATGAACTTAATTTTTTATATTTAGATAAGAAAAATTTTTGAATTTTAATTGCTTTTTCATTTAATGGACTACATTCTTTATTTAATTTTTTATAAATAGCTCCCTTTTCAGATATTGCTCTTCCTGTTAATGGATTCTTATTCTTATTTAATAACCATTTTACACAATCCTTATTACTTATTTCTTGTTTTTTTGGTTCTTCTTTTCTTTCTTCTTGTTGTTGTTTCTTTGGTTCTTCTTGTTGTTTTTTTAATCGTAATAGTATTTCTAATCCTATTTTTCCTGTTTTAGATACACATCTTTTTGTTTTTAGATTCCTTATTTGGTTTTCATGACATTTTTTATATCTCTTTCCATCTATATATTCATAATTATCTTCCATTTCTATATATATGAAATATTAATAATAATAATTTTTTGAATTCTTTAAATAAATATGGAAAAGATTTATGATAATAATAATAATATTTTTGTATCTATTGCCAGTTATAGAGATGATGAATGTATTAATACATTAAATAATTTATATAAGAAGGCAAAGAATCCGAATTCTATTTTTGTTGGTATTTGTCAGCAAAATAATAGTGATATTGATCATGATGTTATTCATAATATTCAAATCAGCAATTATTATACTCCTTATTTAAATAACATCAGAATTATAAGGATTCCATATTATGATGCTCGGGGCCCATATTATGCCAGATATCTATGTTCCTCTTTATTAGATATTTATAATGAAAAGTATTTTTTTCAAATTGATAGTCATACGAATTTTATTGAAAACTGGGATGAAGTCTTAATTGATATGTATAATGAGATAATTAGTTTAGGATTATCTAATAAACCAATCATTAGTTATTATCCAAAAGATATTATTCATATGAATAATGAAACTGATGAATATAAAAAAAAAGTTCCTGTATTTACTGGTGTTATATGGAAAAAAGAAAAAGGAGTATTTATATTAAAACCTGCTCTCTATACTGATACTAATGATACTTATATCAGAACTCCTTTCTCAGCCGCCGGTATGATTTTTAGTTCTTCAGCTTTAATAAAAGAAGTTCCTTTTAATTCTTGTCTTACCCATCTTTTTGATGGTGAAGAAATTTATAATTCAATCAGATTTTTTTTAAATGATTATGATATTTTCATTCCCAAATCTAATATTATCTATCATGAATATTTAAGAGAAACAAAACCAAAATTCTGGGATGAACCTCTCTGTAAATTTGATGATTCTAAAGCAATTTTAATTGTAAATAAATTCATTTTTAATTTGAATTATAAAGGAAAAACAAATAGAACTATAAAAGACTTCTATAAATACGCTGATATTAATATCAATGATTACTCATTTTATAATATTTATTTTAATGAAATTATCATTGTTTTCATTTCAGTTATTATTCTGATTTTAATTATTACTCTAATAACAATCAGACCCAGATTGAAAAACCTCTTTTAATCCTCGCTTTGATAATATTAGCTGCTGCAATTTTAATATAACAATCAATCTCATTCTTTAAATAAGAATTGATTGTTATTAGTTTCTTAGTTTTAAGATAAGCCTTGATGCGATTAGAAGCTGCAGTTTTGATATAAATATCAATTTTGATGTTAATCTCAGTATCCATCTCTTTT
>VFQS010002032.1_pt1 | contig 17312 bp, 19 predicted proteins | sample 3512361 | NCBI WGS metagenome assembly VFQS01 (sample SAMN10412375, study PRJNA504923) | tailings metagenome | isolation source: Relicate 1 Philex TSF3 active mining | place: Philippines
TCATTGCGCGTAATGTTGTAATTATATTATTTTTTTTCTCAAAATCGACATTATTTTTAGCTATCTCTTGGTTCGCCTCATTTATTTTATTATTCAGTTCCTCTAATTTATCTGTGGATGTTTGAATGTTGGAACTTGTTGTAGCAATGAGGCGGTTCTTATCTGAGAGGAGTTGCCTTGAACTTGTATGTGAGAGTCTAATATTATTGAGGAGTTCTTGTTGTTGCGCAATTTGTTCGCGTCGTCTTCTTTCCATTTCTTCCCTCTTTTTTCTTTCTCTATTTTGCGAACTTCTTATTGAAGCAGTTGAATCATCAACATTATCTGTAATCGCGGTAAGTCGGACATCTAATGTATTAATATTATTATTACTCGAATTTATTGTATTGCGTTGCTGTAAAATTGCGTCTCTTAATACACTTTTTGAGCTTCTTTTTATACATGACTCTGAAACACATGAATCAACTTTATATACTCTGTAAGCTCCTTTCGCATTTCCGACATTATCTGTAATTGGATTATAATTTGAATTCCCCATTGCGCATATTCCAGTCGATTTTAATGAATTGTTAGCTGGATTATCTGGTAAAAAAGCGATATAATTAAAATTAGAACCGCGATTATTATTAAATGGACTTGGTCTATTATATACATTCGCAGAATTAAAACATGTTTCCAGTGATGTTCTACCAAAATTTGTATTAAATCCACGACTTCCTAAACTATTTGGCCATATTGTCCCAATGAATGAATTTGCCATTTTGTATTATATATATTATATATAATATATTTTATTGATTTTTATTGGAGGTTAAAATTCAAATTGTATGATGGTTTCTCCGCGAATTTAACATTTTGCGAAAGGAAAGTAAGAAACTCAGTAAATTTAGTCTGTATAAAATTATTAATTCCATTTGGAGGTGGGTATCTTTCTCTGAACTGTTTCGAACTCATCACATATTCATAAAAATCATAATACACCTTTTGAAGATTACCATTTCGTAGGATTACCGAATTAACACGTTTCAACCATTTCTGATAAATATCATTCGGAATTTTATTTCCAAGAAAGAAGTTCCATGTATCTACTAAAAAGATTGATGCATTTTTTCCACTCTTCGACCGAATATCATTATATTTGGAGCACTTAACTTTAATATTATCTTGGAAGTCGGCGGTTAATGGGAGCCCAATGTTTTCCCAGAGAGGAAGATTATATGTTGTTGGAACATCCGCTAAATCAGTTATATTCAATTCTTTTAAGAATCTGGGGTCATTCAAGTCAATTCCATTCTTCATCATTAGACCAATCCATGATATGAAAAATATATAGAGCATAATATTATTAAAACTATCTAATGACATAGCAAGTTCCTCTGGAAAAACTACAATTCCATCTCCTGTATCAAATTGGATACTTCCTATGGGTGTTGGATGTATTTGCTCGGGAGGGGCGGACCCATCATAATAATAAAATGGCCCATTCGAATTTAAAATTGAAATATTTAAATTACGACGCAATCTACGATTTCCATCATTTTCTTCTTCTGCCTCTTCTTTACATACTGGTGGAATAATATCATTATATACTTGTCGCGCTACATTTTCATATTGTTGAATTGTCCCCATAACAGGTTTCAAAAACTGTCGCACTTTCATTCTATTATTAATAACAATAACATATATAATATAGCCAACCACAAGTAATCCAATCATTCCAAGAGACATATATGGTCCAACTACTTGATAATACATCAGAATTAGTATTAAAATAATAAGAGGGAATAGGACAAATGAGCCCTGCATGACCCTCTTAATAAATAGCTGTTTATTCGAGGTTTCATTATTTAACTCAATTTCACGAGTTTTAAGTGTAATATCATTCTGAATTTTAAGAAGGTCTTCCGACTGTTTATTGAGTAGATTATTCCGCTTTGATAAAATTATGTCATGATTCTTAATAGCGTCGGCGGTTGAATTATATATTTGGGCCTTCTGATTATAATTATCAGTTAGGTTCTTAATTATTTCGTTCAGATTTTGCTGGACGGATTTAGTTGATGAATCATATTGATTTTGTTCATAATTTGTGAAGTTTTCATTTATTCTTCTGATATCACGATTAAATTGCTGTTTTTGACTATTTGAATTCATTTGATTTATAGTATTAATAGAATTATTTACTGATGCACAACGAGTAAAATCACCATCTCTATAAATTGAGGAATTTAATCTAAATACAGAAACTGGAAAATTTCTGAAATTCCTATTAGCACCTCTACATATCGTTGTATCATTTTTATTAAATACTCCTTGATTTGTGAATACTGACGCATTCGAAGTATTTGATAAAAATATATGATATTTTCCACCATCTAAATAATAAGCAAAAAAAGCATCCTGATTTGGAAGAATATTATTCTGGAATATAAAATTAACAGCAAATCTTTCTGGGTCTTGTGTTCTTGGAATTTCTCCAATTTTACGTGATGTGTTTTCCAATGTTCTATTTAGATTACACGTCCAAAAAGGATCAATTATAGTGGTTCTTGTTGCTTGGGGCCAAGGAGCATTACATCTTCTTGACCAATTCTTTTTATCATTATTTGAAAAATTTCGCAAATTAGAACCTGGAAGTTGTTTAGTAAATGGATCACACCGCCAATGATTTTGACCACATTGATAATTTTCAGTTGTTGTTTCCCATCTCCCACTACCAATTGTTTCCCATCGTCCAGGAATTGTTTCCCAGTTTCCACTTGGACGCCACCACTCCCACCACGATCTATTAGAAGGAACCCATCTACTTGTTGCAGGAATCCATCGAGTCTGTGGGGGAACCCATCTATTAACATTACGTTGGCATGTTCGAGGCGAAAACTCCCACCTACAATTTCTAAATCCAGATGTAAATCTTCCAGAATCACAAGGCCCATTATAATTCCACCAATTCATACATACTCCATTTTGATTTGACCAACCAGTAGGACATGGTTGAGCATAATCTGTAAAAGTATATTGTATTCTTTGTTCAGGGGTAAAAACATTTGTAAAATTAGTAAAGTTGTAATTACCTAAATTATTAATAAAATTACTTAATGGGACTCTTTTAAGAACTAAATCTAAACATGTTGTATTTTGATTATTTCCAGTTTGACGAATTTCTTTTTGAAATATATTATTATTATTTATAATTGTTTCTGGCCGACTTAATGCTTCTGACATATCTAATTTTAACATATAAAAATAATTTTGTAATTTTATATATAATTTTTACTCTGATTTGAATCCCGGATAGAACTCACAAGGGATAGTTGTAGAAAATTTAGCTCCACGATTCATTGATATTAATTTACTCGGGTCTCCATTCCATACACACTTATAAACTTTCGGGTTCGTCTGACCCGAATAATATGGCTCCGGAGTTGCCTTATCTTTTTTAGTATTCAAATTATTATATCCAGTTAATGTTGCTCCTATTTCCGGAACATCTCCCTGTTTCCATACATTAATACTATTGTCTAAATAGACTTCATTCTCATTCTCTCTGTATTCGGCTGTATTCGTTGAAGTATTTGGTGGTGGTCTTCTATTAGGGTCCGATGTTAATCCAGTTATTGTTATTGGTCTCGGTAAATTCCTCCTACTTACACATTTTGGTTCGTCAAGTCGAAGTAATTTAGCAGTTTGTCGAACAGTCGATAATATTTCATCGCGGGCTTCCGATGGAAATCTTCGCGCAAAGTCTCTGACCTCTTTAACGTATCTGACAATTATAACAATTGCTGTTATTATTCCGCAAACTCCAATAAATATGAATCCAAATTGGAGAGTAATATTTCCTAAACTCATTAGCAAAACGGGAAGAATCATCAAGAACAAATAAAGAATAATTGACTTCATAATTGAAATTATCCGATTTCTCTTATGAAATATAATATCGTTTAATGAAATGACTTGGCTCTTTGTCATAATTTCGCGGTTAATTTCATTAAGCGTTTTAACATTATCAATTGCGTCTTCATCATATACTTTTATTGTCTCATCTAATATTCCATTATTTATTTTATCGACGGATTTGCTTAAATCCAACATCTTTTTCAAATTATATAAACGGTCAATCTGGCTCGTATTTTTTAATTGTTGATAAGAATTAATTTTGGCCCGTTGTTGATTTTCTGTTTGTCTTACTTGCGGAGCAATTGGCCTCCCCCGATAAACAGAAGGAAGATTATTTATTATATTATCCATACCATTATAAGCGTTTTGAACCTGCTGTGTCATATATTTTTATATTATAAAATAATATAAGAATTTTAGAAATAATTTATTTTTTTGTGAATGAATAAACTAAAAGTATAATAATGATAAGAGCGATAATTATACAGATAAAAATATATAATACTTTTTTATTAAAAATTGTCTGCTTTATTGTGTTCTCTAACTGAACATCGCGTGTATTCAATATAGTTCGCTTTTCATCTATAATTGCTTGATTTCTCTTAATTAAACTCCGGAGATTGTGTAAATCGCTCACGCGCTCATTCAAATTTAAATTCTGGTTCATTATTTTCAATTGCATGTTGAGCGCTTCATTTTTCAAATTCTTCTCATGTTCCTTTGCCAAATTGATACCACTGTTAAAATTAACAATTCTATTTCTGGATGTGTTCATATATTATTCTCCAATATTTAATTTTTTATTGAAAAAGGCGTAAAAACATATCATAATAATTACGAATGCTAAAATAACTGAAAATAAAGAATAGATAACCTTCTTCTTATAAAGATTGCGATTAATTGAGAGCTCTAACATCTTATTACGTGTTTCTAAAAGCCTCATCTTATCTTCAATCTCTTTCGTCTGTCCATAAACCTGTTTTTGTTTCTCTTCTAAATCATCCGCTTTCTTTTCAATTAATCCTGATGTCTGATTAACAACGGACTGGGTGTTTAATATTTCTCTTTTTATAAAATTCAGGTCTTGGGAACGTTGAGGAGCGACCGGCGTAAAATTTTCTAATAAATCCTTCATAAAATTTAGTAGAAAAAAATATTTTTACTTTTTATTTTACTTATGACTTTCTTTTAACGTAATAAGTGGCGCCGTATAAGAGCATCAAGAACAGGGCTAAAAATATACCAACCATAAATGTGCTATTTCTTGAACACGTATTCTGATTAGAAAATCCCTCTAATAAATATGGATTAAATGATTTATATCCAGCAATTCTGTTAGAGGTTCCTTCTGGTAGGCCATGCTCATAATTATAGACGGGCTTGTCATTGATATACTTTTTTTCGTGTGGATAGGCCCAGTAATTCTTATTTTCGAGCAATCCTTGGCTCGGATAAGGATAAAATGGGTCATCATTTACCATAACAATATTTGCATCATTTCCTAAATAATCAATTGGCGGGGAAGAAGGTTCGAGTGGGGCGATTCTCTCCTTGGTTCTCTTCCCTTTCTTGAACGGATATTTATCACTAAACTGATTCCCACGGACATAATTGGCGTTGTCTAAAATTGTTTCATAATATGGTTTCGTGTCGCCGTCATATGTATTTGTAATTGGGTCCTCAAAGAGCTGACTTCGCGGGGAAGGAGAGAGGACGATGTGCTTTGTGCGCTTACGGGGGTAATTTCCGGAAGCAGGGGTGCTTTTAATTGTATCGTATGCGAGAGGTGTATGTTGTTGATTCGTCGTGTTATAAGAAAATGAAGATAAATCATGGGGCTCGTTTATGTTAAATTGTAGATTGTCTTTCATAATTTTATGAATATTTTTATTTTACTATTCTGTAATAAATACTTTCGCCAGTCATTTGACTATTGCGAATAATCTTACAGATGGTTCCAGTCTTCATTCCATAATACTTGGCTACGGGGTCGGTCGGTAGCAACTTCGGTAGTTGACTCTTAGTGGCGTCGAAATCATCGATGACTTTCTTCGCCTCCTCTTCTGTTAATACAACGTGCTTCGGAACGAGCTCGTGATGCGTAATATTGAACATGAGCATCTTTGTAAGGAAGACCTCATATAGCTTGAATTCGTCATTGAGGAGCTCCTTTGCGATTTGGGGGGTGGGCTTATCTTGTGTAATGATAATAACTGTCATCTCCTTGGTCGGATAATTTTCGTCCATGAAGAGCTTCAAGTTAAGAAGGTCCTTTTTACTGAAAGTCTTTGTTTCCAAGATGTGATGGACGTATATCCCCTTCGAATTAGAGGATTGATGAAGGGCAACAATATTAATTTGATTCTCCTCTAAACGGTTAGAAAAATCTTGGTAGGTCATCATCAAATCTTCGTCGGAGACTTTGAAACCGCGGTCCTGAATCATTTCAAGTGTGGTTTTACGAATATTAAAATAAATTTTTGTTTTAGAATTTGCTTCCATTATATACTTTAATTACATTAACTTTTTTAAATTAAAAAATCATTTTTTTTTGTTTTATAGAATATGAAAATTAAATATGGCGGACTACATCGAAAATTAAGAGAATCAAACGAGACAGAAATTAATAATTTTAATGAGTTCATAAATATGGTAGGTGTAAATAGTGAATTAAATAATGCTATATTGTTGATTGGTATAAGTTATAGTTATTCTCGCAATTTAAATAGAGAAATTGAAGCTTTACAACCAGATTTTTGTTGGACTGAAAGATCTGATGATTTTTCAAACGCAAAAAATTCTCCAAAAAATCAATGGTATCAGTTAATTTTTCCATTTAGTATAAATCCGATATTTTTAACTGATGATAGTTCTGCTCCACTTATTGCAAAGGATTTTGATGAAGAATCAAATAAAATACAACAAGTATTTGAATATTTTAAAAATAGTGGTATATTGAATAAATTTAGTTTGATAGTATTTGACTCATCTACAAGTAAATTTCTATTTCCATCAATCGAATTTGTAACATATCCATCATTTATTTCTTATTTATTTTATTATTTCTTAGAAGTCGGAGGAGAATTATTTGTAACTTTAAAAAAATTTCACACAGCTAAATATTTTAAGATTTAATGGAAGAAGTCAAATGCAAATTGATTTTTTGCAAAAAATAATTGATAATCGTAATCGTATAAATAGAATGAATCGTTCTGATCATTTATTTGGAAACAAATTTATATATGTTTATTATAATAATTTAATTTTTTCCATTAAAAATAATATATCAATTGAAAGAATTGAAATTAATGGGAAAGAATATAGTATTCCTGAAATAAATAAAGAGATTGTTCGAGAAAATAATATAGAGTATTTAAGAAGAAATCTACTTGGTTCCAATATTGAATATGTTCAAAATGAACATGAACATAAACATGAACCAGAAGAAGTAAAAGCAAATAGAAATATATATATTCAACCTGAATATCCAATTAAGAAAACAAATTATTTGATAGGACCTTTTATAAAAATAACAAAAACAAGAAATTTAAGTATTGATAGAAATAATATTAAAGATTTTGGAACAATTTTTTCAGTTATTTATAATGATTTAATTATTCATAACTTACATCCTGAACTAACGCCAGGAATTTTAAGTAAATATGAAACAAAATCTTTGTTTATATAATATATTATCAAAAAAAATATATTATTATTTTATATAGTATGGGAAATCCTTTTAGTAAATCACCACAACAACAAGCACCAGCACCAGCACCAGCACCGGCACCGGCACCAGCATCAGCATCAGCACCAGCACCAGCACCAGCATCAGCACCAGCACCAGCACCAGAATCAAACGAACATAATGGAGGTAATCCAAAAAAACCTAAAAATAAGAAGAAAGGAAAAGGAAAGAAATGAACGCCATTTAGAATATAAAATGTATTCGATATATATTTTATATGAGCGAAGAAACCGCAGAAAAAGCCCTATTATACATCGACACCCGCGAAAAAAAGCTTCAACCACACATTAAATCCGAATACATTGAAAAGCAGTTAGATTTAGGTGATATATTCATTGACTCTCCTTCTTATAAGTTGATGATTGAGCGCAAAACAATCTCCGACTTTAACGCAAGTTTACGCGATGGCCGTTATCGCAATCAGAAACTGCGTTTGATTGAATGGCGCGATACCGATATTTCGACGAAGCGGGTCATCTATATTTTAGAAACGAATGGCGATGTAAAAGATAGCGCCTACTGGGGCGCCGTAGTTAATGCGAATTTACGCGATAATATCATCGTCATCCAGACCGATAATACAAAGAAGACAGCGGAAATTATTGACGATATTAAGAAAAAGGTGGATGAAAATAAATTCGAAAATTTAAAAATATCACGGAGCGAGATTTATTTAGAGGGATGTAATAAAAAAGGGGATTATTCAAATCCGGAGACTTTTTATTTAGGAGTTCTTACGCTAATTACGGGAGTAAGCCGGAATATGGCGACAGAAATCGCCAAGAAGTTTCCGACACTCATTGTATTAATTGAAGAAATAAAGAAGAATATTGGGAATGCGGAATTGAAAATGAAGAAACGTCTGGAATTTTTAAGTCAGATAAAAATAAATGAAAGACGTTTAGGAGATAAACTCGCGGAAAAAATATGTAATTATTTATTACCGAATTGAAAAAATTTTATCTTCTTATTAAATATAATGTCCAAGTTTAATGGTAATGGCTGGAACGCAGTTCCTTGTAATGGTCCTCTTCAAAATTATGACACATATGTAAGAAACGCTACTCCCGCTGAGAGAGCAGCATTCTTCATGAACCCTCGTAATAATATCGATACTACTCCTCTTTACCCTTGGAGCCGTGATATTGTTGCGACTTCCGGTTGGGCTACTTCCGCAAAGGACTATTGTACTTCTCCCAAGGGTGTCCCTACTGAGGGAATTACCCGCCTTGGTGTTTACTTGTATAAGTCTCCCATCAATGGTCTTCCTCCTCTTAACGACGCTAAGTGCGCAGATTGCCACGCGAATGGTGGAACTGCTTGTCTCAACTGCGGTGGATTTAACCCTGACCAAGACTGCGACGATTGCTAAGAATTCGAATCAGAAAAATTGATTTAAAAAGTTTCTAATATTAGATATTATAAACTTTATAATGTCAGACGATACTCAACCCGTATATCAGTGCTTACACAACCCATTGAATCGTTATATAACGCATAACGATTTAAGAAGAATCTTACAAAAAGCAGGTGTTTTAGAAGATATATCGAGCCCCATCGAGGAATTCAACTTGAAGAATTTTCAGAGGGCTTTCACTCATATTTCATACACGGTTCATCGTGATAGAAAGCAAGGTAAGAATGTAATTGAAAAAGAAGATGTCGGAGTTATCCCCGAGAAGTGTATTCCTATTCAGGAGGATTCCATGGAAAGATTGGAATGGTTAGGCGACTCAATCATTCAGTCGGTCGTTGGTATATACATTTGGGAGCGATTTCCGAATCAAGACGAAGGATTTTATACAATATTTAGGAGCAAACTTGTGAAGACGGAGGCCCTCTCCAATTTGGCTGGATTCTTGGAGATGGGAAAGCATCTCTTGATTAGTAAATATACCGAGGATTACTGTAATGGGCGGTCTCACTCTAAGCATTTGGAGGATTGCTTCGAGGCGTTCATTGGAGCTCTGTATGAGCAGACATGCGAGAAGCATAAATATGATATTGTTAAAAAATTCATTATTAACTGTATCGAATCAAAGATTGATATTCCGATGTTGGTCATGTATAATGATAATTACAAGGATATTCTGATGAGGTATTATCAGGTTCATTTTGATGGAAAATTCCCGTTGTATGGTGATGTTGGCGTGGAGGAGATTTCGCAGGGTGATGATGTCCAGAAGAAGAAAATATACACGGCATGTGTTAAGGATATTTACGGGAAAGATATTGCGTTTGGGAGTGCGAAGTCGAAGAAAGAGGCGCAACAGTTGGCGGCGAAAGAGGCGTGTCGGATTTTTGGAATAAAAGTCAGCCAGTCCGTGAATTATTATTTAAAAACTTTATAATATAAATATTATGAGCGATGAAGAATATGAGAAATTCTTGAATACATTATTAGAGGAAATCTATAGAAAATATGGATTTTATCGGTCGAAGTTATAATTAGTTATTACAAATCTATTCTAAACTCTTAAAAGATGATGATAATTCACTTAGTTTATTGTAAGTTTGCGCATTCATTTTTTTATTTTTATTTAAAAAAATTCCGGCGATAGATGATAAACCTTGACTGAGCGCATTATTTCGACTTGCTACATTATTATTAACACGAGGTTCTGCGTTATTTACGCGATTTGCATTATTTCCGCGATTTGCGCCATTGTTTGCTTGAACGCCGCGGTTGTTTCCACGATTTGCGCCATTGTTTGCTTGAACGCCACGGTTGTTTCCTCGATTTGAGCCATTGTTTGCTTGAACGCCGCGGTTGTTTCCGCGATTATTGGCCCCATTATTTTTAGAAACTCCCAGTAATTCTTCAAGCGATTCTGGAGATTTTTTAATGTTGCGCCTTGAATTATTTTGTTGAAATACTTCTTTGACTTCTTCTTCAACAACTTCTTTGTGAGTTGTTGAGTTCAAATTCGCATTCGCATTTGCGGAATTATTCCTGTTTAATCTCACTGAATTCGCAATATGTGTATTTAATGCTTTGTTGTTCCGTATTTTAGCTTGAATTCCAGTCAGTAATTTTTCAGTGTCTTCTTTTGATAGACTTTCGTGAATATTTGATAAATAACCGTCAAACTTGATGATTTGGTCTAAAAGACTCTTGCTATTTTTCTCTTGGGCTTTTTTATTTGCTTCTTGGGCATTCCTCTCTTCTTTATTCTTCTTCATTTTATTCAACTCCTCTTGGAGTTCATTCTTTTCCGCAATCAACTTAATTATTTTATTAATTAATTCGCTCAATGTTTTTTTGGCGGATGCTATTTCAGGAATATTCTTTCCAACAGAATTTGTTTTACCGTTTTTTTTATTGGATGAACCAAATATAAAATCGACAACTGTGCTCATTTATTTAAATAAAGATTTTAATTTTAGATTATAAAAATAAAACAGATTAGAGATTAAATGAATTTTTTCCGCTTAAGAATGATAAAAATTTTGGGGCGCGACTGTTTTGGTGGTTGTCTATGAGCTTCTAATGAGGTCTGAATATTCTTTACAAAATTGCGAATATTTCTTCTTTGGTATTGTTGAGGTGGTGTGGGGTTAAAATGAACAATTTTCTTTTGTTGAGAGGATGGTTTAAAATTCAGATTATCATTATTATTGTTATTATACTTTTTAAAAGTAAGATTTTCATTATTATCATTCTCATACTTTTTAAAATTCAGGTCATTATTAGGCTGTTTGTCCCACAATTGTTTTTGTTTTTTACGATTCTTCGTGTTATAATTAACTTTTAGTTGTTGAATATTGTGATTCTTTTCTTCTAATTTCTTCTTCAAAGATTTAACCGCATATTTCAATAGCTCATTTTCGAGAACAATCTCTTTTATTTTATCAATATGGTTGATTAATTTATTCTTTAAGGCCATGTTTAATAATAATATTTATAATATTATTATTTTTATGATTTTCTATTTATTAATCAGTTTTATTATTTTGTATTATGTATCGAATTATTATTTTAAAAAACACTTTTGGTATAAAGTATATAAACAGCTTTATATAACTGATAATTTCTACATGGATAAAGAATTCAGTTCAGTAATTGAAAAAAAAATAAGCCTAATTAATCTAAATAAAGCAGTTCAGTTATATAAATCCTATTTTCCGGCTTCTTTTACAATTTCAGAGGCCACTATAAAAAACTACTTTACAAAGATGGAAAATCCAGCATTTATTTATAAAAGCGGACCTGATAATTTGATAGGAGGGGTTTTTGACTCAATTAATACAGTCATTTATAAAAAAGAGGAATATAAAGCGAATTTTGTGGATTACGCGGTTGTCCATTATAAAAATCGCAATCAGAATATATTTCAATCGCTAATGAATTCTATTTCTAAATATACAAACACAAATAAGGCGAAATACATTATTTTCAAAATAGATATGAACCCAATTCCATCATTTCACGGCTACAACATGACGTCTAACTATTATTATTTGTCGAAAAATAAAATTAATTATTCAATCAAAACCGCAACAGTCCAGAAGAAAAATATAGATGAGTCCGATTTTGATGGAATAAATAAATCGCTATCATCATTGAAATTCTACCCATACTTATATAAAGGCGCAACTTTCGCAAATACGCTCGTTAATGACGATGAAAATATAACACTTTTTATTGAAAATAAAGTCATCGTGAATTTTAAGAGACATTCGCCAGAACATATTGAATTATTATATATATTTGAACTTGATAAAATAGATATAATAGAATATTGTAAGATGGGGCTACAATATATGAAAGAAAATGAGTCGTTTGATAGAATAACTATGGATTCAATTGGATTTAATATGAAAATAGTTGAATTGTTTGAAAAAACACATATAACATATCATTATATACTCGGATTGGATGAAAAGTTGGATGCGAAAGATTTTTATTATTATTTTTAGAGTGTCGTTGTTTGAAAACCCCCAAAGCCAGTATAAGAGACCTGCTTGTAATCCAAAATGGGATTCGGTTTTAATACGGGTGGTGGCGGTTTTGGAATAAATATTAATTCTCTCGGTTTTAGAACCATCCCGCCATCTTTGAAGCGAAGCAAATATTCATACATAAAATCATTTTTGGGAGGTTCTTTCTTTGGTGGGGGTGTTGGTGTTGATGTTGAAAATGGGTTTGGTTGTGCCGATGTTTGCGCCGGAGGAGTTGATTTTGCTGGTTCTTCCTTAGGGGCCTCATAATTCTGCCAATTCATAAAAGTCATTGATATTCCAATCTCAAAATTATACGAAGTATCGTAATTTTTTGTATCTATTTTCATTATTTTTTGATTCTCTGGATTTATATCATTCTTCTTTATTACGGCTACTAAATTATAAATTGTTTGGTCCAATAGAATTTTCTTACTAACTGCGACAGTTTTAATCCCGCCATATTGAAGAGAATTATTTGTAATAGTGTGTAAAATAACATTAGAATCCGATGGGGCCATGACGCCGTTTATAATTTCATTAAGCATTGGGTCCAATGGTATTCTATTGGTCATAAGGATGACTTTATTCATAGCTTTTCCGACAGGTATATTACCTAAATTAACACGATGAAATCCGTAATATTTATCAAGGAATCTGTGTGCTAATACTTTCCGGACAATATCAAATACTTTATTTTCGAAGTTTTGGTCCGGTAAAAATTCCATATTCAAATAAATAAAAAATGGCGTATTAACTTTTGTCCATGCTAAATCATTCACAATTCTTAAACAGTTCTCAAAATTTAAGTAATGTTTGTTTTCAATAGGTTCTTGATTCTTTTTTTCTTTGAAATACGTTAATTTTCCATCGACTACATTTCCTACAATTACATTCGAATTTTCTAAATATTGACTAATTCCGGAATAGAAGAGGTCTAAATTTATAACACGGGCTCCATTTAATATTACACTTCGAATCGCATTATAACTTACAACGTCATCGGTATATCCACACGGAAGATATGATTTATAAGATGACGCGTAGAAGAAATCACGCAGTCCGTAATATTTTCTTTGATTATAATATTCATTGAAATATATTCCATCATTCGGGATTGGAAGTTGATTCATATTGAAATAGTTTTTATAAACTTCTAATCCAAGATTGATTCTATTTTCTGCGCTGTTTCCACCAGTTGTTTCAATTTCATCTTGTTTAGGTTTTGTAAATGAAAGAATTATAAAAAATATTATTATTCCAATTCCAATTATAGAAATTATAATAAAAATTGTCAGTCCTATTTTTGAGCCAGAGCCTGAACCTTGATTAGTTATATTTTCTCTTACAAATTCTTCAACACTATTATTCATTATACTATTTATTCCTTAGAAAATAATAGATGACTTTTTTCTTATTATTTTTTTCCGGAAAATTATAAAAAATAAAATTTATGTAATAAATATGAGAAAAATAATGATTACTGGTGGAGCCGGATTTATTGGTTCAAATTTGTGTTGTTATCTTATTTCAAATTTTCCAGATGCGTATGTAATATGTATTGACAATATGATTACTGGTTCCATTGATAATATTCGCGAATTATTATTCCCACCGCATCCAAGATTCAAGCTAATAATTCACGATATCAATAATTCATTAAATGATATATTCGATTATGAAAAAATCGACGAAATTTATCATTTAGCGTCAATTGCTTCTCCTGAAAAATATAAAAAGTATTCAATGGAAACATTACTAACATCAATAAATGGAACACAGCGTGTTTTAGAGTATTGTTTAAAAAATAATTCTAAAATGTTATTTACATCGACGAGTGAAGTGTATGGCGACCCGCTTATTCATCCGCAACCAGAAGAATATAATGGAAATGTAAATACAGTCGGTGAGAGGTCATGCTATGATGAAGGAAAACGCGTCGCAGAGACGCTGATATATGAGTATAGGAAAAAATACAATCTTAATATAAAAATAGCAAGACTGTTCAATACGTATGGCCCAAAAATGGATTTATATGATGGTCGCGTTATAACAAACTTTATAAAAGAAATTAAAAATGAGAGACCAGTTCAAATATATGGTGATGGTTCTCAAACACGGTCCTTTTGTTATATTGATGATATGATTCGCGGATTAGTCTCATTTATGAATCTGGAAGAAAATGTATGTTCTCCTGTAAATATTGGTAATCCGGATTGCGAATTTACAATGAACGAACTTGTTAGTATATTCAAAACAATAACATCCAAAAGCATTTCAATTCAATATTTTCCTAAAACACAAGATGACCCAATGTGTCGCAAGCCAGTAATTGATAAAGCGGTAAAATTATTCGATTTTAAATGCTCAACTGACCTCCACGATGGATTAAAAAAATTATGGTATTATTTTTCAGAAAAATAATCGAGAACATTTTTATTACTGGACGGTTTTTGATTTACTTTTGGTAAATACCCTTTTAAAAAATCCATTTTATTCTCAACATGACTAATTTTTATTACTTCTTTTGTATCCGGTTTATTATGATAATTATTATATAATTCTAAATAGTGTTTGTCATTATCAGTGTCAATATTTATATTTTTATAAAACTGGTTCGCATTTAAACTTGTGAATATTTCCAGCTTCGATATTTTTCGGGACGTGCTTATTTTTACTGGGGATAAAGATATTAGGAGAGCGACCGCAACTATTCCTGCCCTATTTTTAATATCCTCCTTTTTATAATAGAAAAGGTTTGTCAATGATTTAAGGATTGTTTTATTTATATAATTGTTCTTTTCGCATTTTTGCCAAATTTTGTCCCAAATGAATAGTATCCAACTCATCTTTTTACCGATTAGCGCTCCATATTTCGATGTTATTTTATAATTCATATCGACATATTTTTTTTCTGTTGATTCTATTTTTAAAAGCCACAACAACCAATAAACGATTTTTTCTACATTTTTTCTATTTATAAATAGGCTAACATTTGTATTTAAAATATCGACTTCCATTTTTAGGAAAAATAAGATTTCACGGATTCCACGGGACATAAGGAGCGATAATTGCGTATGATTATCATCTTCTACATATGGAAATTCTTTCAAATTACAATGAAGAAGATAAACTTCTTCTCGATTACAATTTTTTTCGAGGCGGACACTTAATTTCTGCTGTTTCCCTTCAATAAATTTTATGAAAATAGATGAATAAATATTCCGGATTTCATTTGAATTTATGAGGGCGTCATTCCGATATTTCTTCTTAGTTGTTTCTGAAATCATACTGAATTTTTGGAGATTATCGTCTATAAATGAAGCGACTGATAAATTTAATAAAAGATTGTTGGCGTAAAATGCGATTATGAATGCGTGTAAATCTGCGTAATAAGATGAACTGTGTATTTCTGCTACAATTCCCATCATGACTTCTGTGTTTTTTTCGATTAGGTTTTTTTCAAGATATGGAATTAATTGTTGTTTTTTGAAATCGGAATAACTTTTTTTAGAGCATTTCTTATATTTTATACCAAATGGAATTATAACATCCATAATATAGCTAAATAAAAAAAATATCTCTTAAATAACTAATGAACTGCGCACCCGCAAATAAATCGAAGGACCATACATGTTATTCCAAGGACCAACTTATAAAAATTGCGTCGTCTCTGAATCAGAAAAAGAATGCGAATATTGGCCTGAAAAAATCGAAGAATGCTTTATGGGAATCAATAAGGAAAACATTATTTCCAGTATGCACAACTGAATGGTGTTGGTTGGAGCATGTGGATGCTGATAAAAAGATGAAAGAAGAAACATTTCGTCCGGCGATGCCAGCTGAATGGGTGAAAAATAAATATGAGTGGTTAAGCACAACCGATATTAGTGAGGTTATGGTTCAATATGAGAAGGAATATACTAATTTCCGTTTTTTTGGTCCTGTTCCAGTTGATTGTCCAAAAGATATTTATTGCGAGTTAACTGATTTAGATATTAAAGGGTTGAAATCGAAAGGGGTTGATTATATTGGAGTTGTTTTCAATTTGGACCGCCACGACCAGAGCGGAAGCCACTGGGTTGCTCTTTATATAAATATTCCGAAGAGTTTAATTACATATTATGATAGCACAGCGAGTCAGCCTCCGGAGGATATTAAATATTTTATTAATATGATTGGAATAAAATTAAATCAATTAAATGGAAAGCACGTTTATGAGTATAATAAAAAGAGACATCAATATGGAGGAAGTGAATGTGGGGTTTATTCAATGAATTTCTTGATAGAAAGTTTAAAAGGGAAAACACTAATGGATATTGAAAATAAGGCGATAACTGATAGAGAAGTGAATATTTTGAGAAATTACTTATATCGCCCTCCTAAAAAAATGGAATCATATATTGGAGGCCAAATTCGTGGAGGCGGAGGAAAAAAGAAAATTATGGATAAAGATAAAAAAGAAAAAAAGAAAGTTCCTAAAAAGAAAATTACGGATAAGGATAAAAAAGAAAAAAAGAAAGTTGCTAAAAAGAAAATTACGGATAAGGATAAACCAAAAAAATAATTTATTCAATTAAATAATGTCGGAAAAATCGGATGAGTTGGTAGTTATTTTAGAAGAAGCGCCGGTTGCGGTTATTAAAGAAGAGCCGGTTGCGGTTATTAAAGAAGCGCGTCCAGTTAAGGATTTAATTACATATTTTGAAAAATGTCTGGATGA
>VFQS010002035.1_pt1 | contig 17296 bp, 17 predicted proteins | sample 3512361 | NCBI WGS metagenome assembly VFQS01 (sample SAMN10412375, study PRJNA504923) | tailings metagenome | isolation source: Relicate 1 Philex TSF3 active mining | place: Philippines
GTTCGAATGAACTGCGCTATGGCTTTGGCCACTTTTGTGGAGTCAATACCCGGCTCACCGAAGGCCCTGAAAAATTTGTTGCGGTAATTGATGTCGAGGTTGAGTTTGTAAACGGCATCGGTCCAGCTTTGGTGCATTTCAATTGGGTTGGGGACCGGCTCGAGAATTTGTTGCTCTAAGGTTGAAGCCCTGCCATCCCAAAAAAAGAATTTATCCCAACCAAGGTTGATCAATGCCATAGAGTTTCGGTTGCCGGAAATACCATCTATACCAGTGGAGTATTTATTAGGGTCAGAGAAACTGCTTGTTGGTAGGTGGCAAGAAGCGCAACTCATGGAGTCGTTGCCGGAGAGTCTTTTTTCGTAAAAAAGCCAACGCCCTAACTCAACGCCCTCAACCGTCATGGGGTTATCGGAAGGTATTTCCATGTCTGGAAAATGATTGGGAATGGCCAATGCATAGGGTGTAGGCTGAAAGTTTGCTTTGTCTTTTTTGCAAGCACTCAGGGAAAGGAGTAAAATGAGAAAAACAACAATACTTTTCATCTAGAATGGACTTATCGCGTTTTTGAAGTTAGTAATTACTTTTTGGGTTAATACTTCTTGTCCAGCAGCTGTATGCGTCAGATTTTCTGAATTCAAATTGATGCTGTTTGCTCCTTGACCAAGAAAGGCAAGGAGGTCTAATTTGAGTTTAAACTGATGTGTGTTATTGCCTATATTGGTCCAATTGATGTTGTTGAATTGAAGATTTTGCAGGTAGGGATCTGTACCAATATGAAAACTAAAAGAGAGATCTGGATTAAGGGTCGCATCTGGGATCGTATCTACTTTTCCTTCGATATTCATGAAAATATAACCAGGGTTCCAACCCCAATGCATTGGGCCAGCATTGGATATATTGAGCGGGCTGTCATTGGCAAAAGCACTTGGGTCTAGGTGGTTGAGGCTGCTATCTACACCCAATACCGCACTAAGGTTATTGAATTTGGTGTAGTCTCCTTCTTTTTTAAAGAGCAGATTGCCTGTTTCACGGTAGTCGAGTAAAGCGGCTTCATGAAGAGCGCTCGCACCGTTTTTAAACAGCGTAAAATAGCACTTGAGCTCAGTAAATTTAATCTGATACCCTTCTTGGGTTGTATAAATGCTATCCATGTAAAAGGTTTGGCTGCCAAAAACGGGTTGCATGGCTACCTGAACATAATTCTTAGGAGTTTCTGGCTTGTCTTTGTCGCAAGCAGCTATTGCGAGCATCACAAAGACGCATAAAAATATTGTTCTCATCTAACAAAAATACGTCAAAACGCTCAAAATGTTCTTAATTTTAGTAAAAGTTCAGTTCAAAAAATCTACATGTCAACAAACACTGCCAAAGCTTTACAAATATACGCCGCATCTGCAGGCAGTGGAAAAACACATCGTCTTGTATTAGAGTACCTTAAGATACTACTTTCCGACTCAAATTACCGCCAAAAATTCAGGCATATTGTGGCCATGACTTTCACCAACAAGGCGGCAAATGAAATGAAAGAGCGCATCCTCCAAACACTCAGTGGGCTTGCTCATCCGCAAACGGCCAATTCAAAAACTTTAGCCCTCAAGGCAGATCTTGTACAAGAAACTGAGCTTACTGAGCAGCAAATTCAACAACGCGCAGGTGCTGCACTTCAAGGCATCCTTCATCACTACGAAGATTTCCATATCTCCACCATAGACAAATTCAACCTCAGGCTCATTCGCTCGTTTAGTCGAGACCTCGACTTACCTGCCGATTTTGAAGTCGTACTCAATGAGAAATTGGTGCTCGATGAAGTACTCGATATTCTAATCTCGCGCCTCGGACAGCCCGACGCCCAAGAACTGACAAAATGGATGCTCGCTTATGCCAAAACAAAGGTAGCCGACGGCGAGTCGTGGGATTTTAAAAAATCGTTGTTGCAATTTGCCGAAGTGCTCAGTAAGGAGCGCAATGCCTCCGAGGTAGCTCAGTTGCTTCAAACCACCTATTCTCACGAAGCTTACGAAGCCTACAAAGCAAATGCAGCTCAGGTCAAAAACGAATTTTTGGCGCTATGTGCAAAAGTCCATGCACAGGCTGCTCCTTTCAAGGGAACGCATTTTAAGACGGCCACTGAGCAAAAGCGCATTGATGCTTTCATCGAAGACAAAAACTGGGGCCTTGGCAAGCAAACAGGGCCGTTCTATGCACCGACCTTTTTAAAAGCACTTCAAGAAAACAAACACGACCTTCCTGCGACCGTCAACGAAGCCCTGATTGGCTTGTCGACTGCTTTTGAGCAGTCGTTTGCTGCTTATTTACTTCTTGAAACCCAGCGCAAGAATTTTTACAACATGGCCTTATTGCAGTATGTAGCGCAGCAAACCAAGGCCCTCATGAGTGCCCAACAACAAATTCGTATTTCTGAATTTAATCAACTGATTAGCCAACTGGTTCAAGGTGAACAAGCGCCTTATATCTATGAACGCTTGGGTATTCGTTACGAACATTTCTTGCTCGATGAATTTCAGGATACATCGCGCCTACAATGGGTCAACATGATCCCTTTGCTCTTGGAGGCCATTTCTTATGAAAGACCCAACCTCATTGTCGGGGATGCCAAACAGAGTATTTATCGTTTCAACAACGGCTTGGCTGAGCAGTTTGTGGCATTACCGCGCTTGTACAATCCAGAAAACGATGCGCAAATGGCGCTCACGAGTCAGCGTTTTGAACTGAGTGGACACAAAAAAAGCTTAAAAGATAACTACCGTTCTGCTTCTCAAATTGTCGATTTCAATAACGCCTTGTTTGAGTCTCTTTCCAAAGAACTCCCCCCTCAACAGCTTGACTTCTATGCAGATCTCAAACAAAATCCGCAATCCAAGCTCAATGGTTTTGTCCAAATCGAATCACTCGTCAACGACTTACCCGACGAGCTGCTCCATGCCAAATTACTACAGACCATCGATGAAATCCTAACTGATAAATTTTTAAGACCTTGTGATATCTGTATACTCACAGAAACCAACAAAAAAGGCAACGCAATCGCTTTGGCACTTACCCAAGCTGGCAAACAAGTTGTTTCTCAAGATTCCTTGTTGCTGTATGCGCACCCACTTGTCCAGTTGTTTATCATTTACCTAAAAAAGAGGGCAAAGCCTGCCAATTCAACGCTCGGAAAACGTTTTGCCGAGGCTTATTTACGTGTCAAGGGCAGGTTTGAGGTGGCGTCATTTATGACGTATTTTAAAACCTACGAGAAAGAAGGAAAGTCAGTAAGATATTTCGATGAAACGGCTTTTTTTACCCAAGAGTTTGGGTCCATAGATGCGCTTTTTATGCCCTATGAACACCTTTTTGATTTATTACAAAAAGCGGCAACATGTTTTCAAATCAATGAAACACAAGAGCCTTATGTGCATCATTTTTTTGATGTCGCGTTTCAATACCAGCTCAATCGAAATGCCGAATTACTGCCATTCATTGAATATATCGAGCAGCACAAAGATAAACTAGCACTCCAAATGCCTGAATCCACAGAGGCCATTCGGATCATGACCATTCACAAAGCCAAAGGACTTGAATTTCCGGTTGTACTCATTCCAAGCCTGGATTTTCGGACTGAACTACTCGGATACAATAAATTTCTGATGAGCGCAGGTGAGGGTTTAGCCTATGCCTACCCATCAGATAGCATTCCGGAATTCAAAGCATTCAAAGAAAAGGAGTTGGCCGCGATTTTCCTTGACAAACTCAATTTGTTATACGTTGCACTCACCCGACCAGAGCTCAGGTTATATATTTGGAATCACCACAAGCAAAAAGGATTCGGCGCGCAAATTCACCGTCAGATAACTTCCTTAACTTTTCTTCAAACAGATCAAGCGCATATTTATTATTACGGAGCGCCAACACCACTCGAATTTTCCAAAGAAGAACAAGCCAAACGAGCTGCCACAAAGACCAAGTTTTATCATCCAATGGCGTTATCAGACCAACTTTGGTATCCTTCCTTGGCTTTTAGAACTCCGCAAGGAGAATTAGCGACCGATCAGTTCTTTGGTTTGGCATTTCATCGCGTGCTTTCTTTGTGTCCACAACCAGAAGCGCTACCCGCTGCGCTTGCGCAAGCCTTAGAGGAGGGCGCAATGGCCAAAGATCAAAAACAACAAATTCAAGAAGCAGCTGAGCGCTTTTGGTCTCATGTGAAGGCCCAAAAATTGCATTTAGATGTTATAGAGGAATTCAATGAGCAGCGGATTATAGCGCAGCTCAATCAAATAAAGCAACCCGATAAAGTTTGGCGCAAGGCCAATGAATTGGTCGTAATTGACTTCAAAACTGGGCTCAGACAAACGCATCATTTGAACCAAATTACACAATATGCACAATTGCTAAATACGATTTTTGAATTACCCGTGCGTCCGATCCTTTATTACACCCAATTAGATCTATTCTTGGAGCTTTAAATCGAGGCCGGCATTTTGGGCCGACATTTTCAAAAAAGTATAAACCAATGGATGCGGAAGATCTCGGGTCGAGGAAATTTGTGGGCAAAAACTTGTCGCCAAGAAAAAGGAGTGGGCTTTCATCGAAATGATCTCAGGGTCTTCAAACTGATTGACAGCCTCGATGTCAATGAACTGTCCAACCAGTTGTTCTAACAGCTGCGGATACATACTGAAACGTGTGGCGCTGAGCTCTACAGAACTGCAATTTTCGTATAGCTTCTCCATGAGGCTGGTCTTTGGCGTGACGTCTATGCGCTCAAAATGAGTGCCGGCAACTAAGTTTTCAGAGATCAGTTTTTCTCCAAATGGATTCATGTTGTTGGCTGTGATGAGGTGATCAATGAACAGCTTAAAGCACTCTCCGGTAAGAAACACGGGCGTTTGTAGCTCGACCAAATGCCGAAAAACACCACTGAGAAAAAACGGATTAAGATAGGGGCCGGGTGCTACCCAGATACCGTCAAATTGGTCAAATGCAGGCCTTTTAAATTGTAGGGCCTCATTGATTTTGATCCAGTAGTAATTGAGTTCCAATTCGAGAAACTCAGCGGCGTGGTCCAAGGAGAGGTTTGTCGCGTGGTGCGAGTTGTAGGTGAAGTTGTAGTCGCCTATGATTGCTATTTTGAGTGCTTCACTCATGAGAGGCGTTAGCTACTTCCGCTTTTTTTTAGCGTTTAAACCAACCTCGAAGTTTGGCATTGGTGATTTGAATGGATTCTTCAACGCTTGTTTGCGGGTCTACGTACCAAACTTTACAACTAAAGGTGGCTTCGTATAGTGAGTAGTCTCCATTGCCGTCTGAGGCTTGCTTTAAAATTGTGAATGTAGCGGTTTGTCCGGGGTCGGTTTCTCGAGAAATCCAGAATTTACCTGTGTTGTCTGTATAAGATACTTGTACACCATTGATGCTGTTGGTAGCAAGTGTGGCCAAGTCTTTGAAAGGCACAGGATTTCCAGAATTCGTCATGTGAAAATCATTGAACATTGGGAGCGTTGGTAAATTGCTGCCGGTTGCATCCCATTCGAGGGATCCGAAAGTAAGCGAAATGCTTTGTGGGTTGGCCATAGATGCCATTCCTGAGGTGTAAATTACCTTTGACATTATTGGCGCTGTATTGATGATTTGGGTATCGAGTGCAAAGCCGAGGTAATTGTTTACATTTTGAGTGAGTTCGACCTGAGTACCATTGATGTAACCGACAAAACTTGCATTGAGATCCACCTTGTTACTTGGCGGTGGAATGATTTCATGCTCGATGCAGGCAGAGCTAATCAGTAAAAGAAGGGTAGCAAAAAAGGCGAAGCGCGTCAGTTTCATGCGTTTTTGTTTAGGTGATAATGAATCAAATTTAGCTTTATAAACGCAATTGTGCAAAAAAAGATGCCTTTGGCGCTAAAAAAGCACTATTGAATGCTTCCAAAGTGCTGCAGAAAATCCTGAAGAATTTCGCGTTGTAGTATCACCGCACCTTTGCAAATGAGCTCATGAACGGTTGTAGCTTTTTGTGAAGAACTTTCTTTTGAGCCGATGTACAATTCAAAAGCACTCATGTGCTTTAGCAGCATTTGGTTGAAGTTATCAAGGTGTATATCTTGGAGCAATAACGGGTCTTTGGTTGTAAACTGGTAGAGTTTCCAGGTTTCGTTTTCGAGATGAAACACACATAAGAAGTCTTTGCCAATTTGTAGGAGACCAGGGACTTTTTGATAGGCTTTTTCAAGAACAATGTTGGAAAACAAATCAATAAATCCTTGGGCTTTTTCCGGGTTGTTGCTAGCAAGTTGACGCCACTCAGCGTCGTGGAGTTCATTGAGGATCAAAAATTGTTTGAATTCTGTTTCGAGGGCAAGCAGTTCCTCTTGGGAAAGCACACGGTATTTCAACATTATTTGGCTTCGCTAACGCGGACTTCTAAACTGACATCTAAGAGTTCATCCACCTGTTTTTCGGTAATGGCTTGTTCGAGTTCAAATTTGTATTTCCCTTTGAACGGTACTTTGCGTCGTTTGAATACAAGCTGGTGTTCGACGATGGTTCCGGATTTTTTACCGATCCAGTTGCCGTTGGGATCTGCCATTTTAATTTCGTAAGGTTCTCTGACACTTTTGCCAAATGGAGGTGTGGTGCGCAGGAATATCCATAAGTTGTTGTAGGCGTAGTCTGTGGTACTGCGCAACGTAAAGATGAAGTCGTATAGTTGGGTGGTGTCTTGGATATCTACCGTAAAAACAGGACGCATGGTTTGTGTCCATTGCTCGTCCTTAAAGCGATACGCTTTGGTAAAGATGGTTTCGTTGCTGCAGCTCCAAAGCAGCCCAATTAAAATAGCGAATAGACTAATTTGCTTTTTCATTTTTTGGACCTCCGTTGTTGGGCTTTCGCGGTTTGCGATTTGGCCTTCTTTTTTTAGTGTTGTTGGAGAAATTTTTCTCAAAACGCGTGAGGCTATCTTGACCTACAACGTTTTGATATCCAATTTCTTCCACTTTTTCTTTGACCTGCGCGAATTCTGCAAGGTCTTTTGGTTTGACGCCATCTTTGTTGAGTTTTTTAATTTCTGCAACACGTTCGGGGCTAAGTGCAACCATTCCGGTTTCTCCTTTGTATGCGTACCAGATAATGCGTTTGAAGACATCCGTTTTCATGTGAATGGCATCGCCTTTTTCGGTTTGCAATTTACCATCAACCTTGGGCATTGATTTGATGGCATCTAAGTACATATCGAGCTCGTAGTTCAAGCAACATTTTAATTTGCCACATTGTCCGGCTAACTTTTGTGGATTAAGCGAAAGTTGTTGGTAACGTGCGGCAGAAGTTGAGACCGATCTAAAATCAGTAAGCCAAGTGCTGCAGCAGAGTTCACGGCCACACGAACCGATTCCACCAAGGCGAGAAGCCTCTTGTCTGGAACCAATTTGACGCATCTCTACTCTAACCTTGAAGCGATCGGCCATATCTTTGATCAATTGGCGAAAATCGATGCGGCCCTCGGCGGTGTAGTAGAATGTGGCTTTGCTAAGGTCTGCTTGGTACTCGACATCGGAGATTTTCATGTCGAGCTTTAGATTTTGTGCAAATGTGCGTGATTGCGTAAGGAGATCGCGCTCTAGGCCTCTGCCTTTGATCCATTTGTCAATTTCTTCTTGGTTGGCAATGTGAAGGATTTTTTTGCATTCTAATGTTTTGAGGTGCGGTGCTTTTTTCTTGACTTGAATGCGCGCGAGTTCTCCAAGGGCAGAAACCACGCCGATATCCCATCCTGGACTTGTATCGACCGCAACGACATCGCCGGTTTGTAAAGCGAGCTGATCTGCATTTCTGTAAAACGCCTTGCGGGCATTTTTAAAGCGCACCTCTACAAGCTCAAAAGTGCTTTGACCTTCAGGTAAGCTGATATTGGCCAACCAATCAAAAACTTCAAGTTTGTTGCATCCGCCGCTACTGCAAGTACCGTTATTTTTACACCCTTTTGGTGTTCCTCCGCCGCTACTACATGATGCACAACCCATTTGTTTTTTTTGTTGTAAAGTTAATAAATAAAGTCGTTAAAATTACGCCTGATGTATGTAGCGCATCGTTTGAAAACACAGTTGTGTAAATAAAATACGCGGATTGGCATTGCGGTCTATCTGGTAGTAGGCTGCATGGAGCGCTTGCATGAATTCACGAATATTATTACCAGAAATAAACGGCGCAAATTTCTCGAGAAAGGCCTCCTCTTCAGTCGAAACTTTCGTGAGTGCAGCTCCCATATAATTGGTTAAAATACTCTGGCGCAGCATGTGTAAGGCGTACTGAATAAAGAGTTTTTGTCGTTCTTTTCCTATCGTCGAAATGTCATCTGCCCAGTCCATCATGGCGAGTACTTCTTTTTTGTAGCACACGCGCATCAGCTGGATAAATTGCTGGCGTTGTTGATCCTGATTTTCAGTGGTTTCAAGGTATGCAAGTGCCGCTAACAAGGATCCGTCGGCAAAAGCAGCAACAGCATCAGCGTTGACTTTGGTTTGATTTTTCTGAGCGACTAAAAAGCTACTGAGTGCTTCTGCTTCAATTTTTGGTATGCGAATGAGTTGCGTTCTGGATTGAATGGTAATCATGAGCTTGCTCGCATCTTCGCTAACCAACAAAAAGAGCGTTTTTGCGGGTGGTTCTTCTAAAATTTTGAGCAATTTATTGGCGCAATCAGCATTCATTTCTTCGGGCTGCCAGATGATCATGACCTTGTAACCACCTTCGTAACCTTTCAAATTCAATTTACGAATGATCTCTTTGCTCTCTTCAGTGCCAATGATTGGTTTGCGGTGTTTGTTGTCAATGCGTTCGGTCCATTGAAATAAATCAAAATAGGCGTTTTCTTGAATTTGAGTGCGCCAATCTGGAAGAAAAAGATCTGCGGTTTTGCCAATACTCTGTACGACTGGAAATACAAAATGAAGGTCGGGGTGCTGCAATTGTTGGACTTTTTGGCAAGAGGCACATTGGCCACAACTGTCTTGGTTTTGTCGATTGTCACAAAACAAATATTGCGCAAATGCAAGTGCAATTGGCAGTCCGCCATGACCTGCGGCTCCTTGAAATAATTGCGCATGGGCTATTTTACCCGAATCAATTGCCCGGACGAGTTCTTGTTTGAGCGCTATTTGACCAATGATTTGCTGAAACTGCACGCTCAAAAGTAGCTAAAATGCCGCAATTATTCAGTGCTTCCTTTCAATAGTAGTACGATTTCTCCTTTGGCTTCATGTTGGGAGAAATACGCTTTCAACTCGGCTATTGTGCCTCGGTGATACGTTTCGAATTTTTTAGAAATCTCTCTAACCACGCATGCTTCTCTGGTTGAATCTAACCATTCACACATTTGCGAAAGTGTCTTTGATATGCGGTGCGGTGATTCATATAAAACAACTGTTCTTGTTTCTGAGGCCAACGCTTGAATGCGTGTTTGCCTGCCTTTTTTGTGCGGTAAAAACCCTTCAAAAACAAATTTATCGCAAGGAAATCCAGAGGCCACTAACGCCGGAACAAAAGCAGTTGGACCCGGTAAGCATTCGACTTCGATTCCGGCTTGAATGCAAGCGCGGACCAGCAAGAATCCAGGATCTGAAATGCCTGGTGTGCCGGCATCAGAAACGAGTACACAACTGTCGTGTTGCTGAATGAGCTCAATCGTTTTTTCTAAAAAACGGTGCTCGTTGTGTGCGTGAAAAGCGAGCACTTTCTTTTTGAGCTCAAAGTGATTTAAAAGTTTGTGGGTAACGCGTGTGTCTTCTGCAAAGACCAGCGGTGTTTCTTCCAAGATACGCAGCGCTCGTAGGGTGATATCTTCGAGATTGCCAATAGGGGTAGGAACGAGTATAAGTCTAGGCATAGGTTAAGCAAAAACAGCGCGGACCACTTCTTCAATTTTGGCACACGGCACGATTTCAATTTGTTGTTTGTGACCTTTAAGGCCTTTGGAATATTTAGATACGATGATTTTTTTATAGCCAAGCTTCTCGAGTTCTCCGAGCCTTTGTTCGAGTCTATTGACTGGCCTGAGTTCACCGCTAAGACCAATCTCGGCGGCAAATGAAATGGTTTTATCAATAGCGATATCGGCATTGGAGGATAAAATTGCCATTGCGACGGCTAAATCAATGGCGGGGTCATCTACTTTGATGCCACCTGCTATGTTCAAGAAAACATCTTTGGCTGCAAGGCGAAAGCCACAGCGTTTTTCGAGGACCGCCAACAACATATTGAGTCTTTTGACGTCAAAACCGGTTGAAGATCGCTGAGGTGTACCGTAGGCTGCAGAAGAAACGAGCGCTTGCACCTCAATGAGTAAAGGACGAATGCCATCAACCATGGAGGCAACTGCAACGCCACTCAAGGCATCGGCACCGATAGAAACAAGAACCTCAGAAGGATTCGCAACGGGTAAAAGCCCGTTCCCTTGCATGCTGTAGATACCGAGTTCGTTGGTCGAGCCAAAGCGGTTTTTAATGCTGCGCAACAAACGGTAAATATGATGGCGGTCACCTTCGAATTGCAAAACGGCATCTACCATGTGCTCCAACACTTTCGGACCGGCAATGGTGCCGTCTTTGGTGATGTGTCCGATCAGAAAAATCGGTATGTCGGTTTGCTTGGCAAAACGCAATAAATTGGCAGTGCATTCTCGGACCTGAACAACAGACCCTGGTGAGCTTTCCACACTTTCGGTGTAGAGTGTTTGAATCGAGTCGATGATGAGCAGTTGGGGCTGAATGGCTTCTGCCTGCACCAACACTTGTTGCAGATTGGTTTCGGTAAGCAAATAGCAGTTTGGATTATCTAAACCGAGGCGCTCTGCACGCATCCGGATTTGCTGCTCGCTCTCTTCCCCCGAAACATAAAGTACTTTGAGTTGCTCTTTAATGGCCAGTTGCAAAAGCAAGGTCGATTTGCCAATACCTGGGTCTCCGCCAAGAAGGTTAATGGAGCCCGGAACAATGCCGCCACCCAAGACGCGGTTGAGTTCGAAATCTTGTAACGGAATACGACTTTCTTCGCTTTTTTGCACCTCTTGAATCAATACGGCTTGTTGGGCTTGTGTTGATTTAGAAAAACTAACTACATGCTTTGGCGTTTTTTCGGTTCGCTCCTCGATAAATGTATTCCACTCTTTACAAGACGGACATTTGCCTAGCCATTTTGGAGCTTCGTAACCAAAATTTTGACAAAAAAAAGCGCTTTTGGCCTTAGACATAGAAAGAGATTAATGAAACAAAGGTATTCAAAAAAGCTTGTCTGAGGCTGGCTATAAGTGACTTAATCCGTAAGACTACTGAAAAGAAAAATATTTTTTTGAAGATTTTTTTCAGAGTTGATTGCCACAAAAGCAAAAAATTTAATTTTGCCGTGTAAATAGTTGTCTATCCTATGTCAAAAAGAAGAGCAATCATCAGTTACGACAAGCTGTCTCTTGAACAGAAAAAACAAATTCTCCGCGATTTTCCGGACGGGTATATCAATCACCTGACCACCATCAAAACGCCAACTGGCGAGGTGCTCGATGCCTTAGTATGGGAAACCGACGAAGTTATTTACTTAGTCAAAATCAATAAAGTTCAGCCCAAAGCCAAGCCAGTTGTCGAGGACGACGACGACTTCGACGACTTTGACAAACCAGACGACCTCAAAGACGACGACCTCGACGACGACGACGAAGATGACGACGACTACGGCGACGAACCCGCCGATGACGACGATTCTGAAGAAGATTAACAAGGTCGTGCCCAAGTTTTTTTAACTTTGGGTTATGATTGCTTCCCTCAATTCCGCTCAAATAGCAGCTCTCTTGGCTTCATCACCGGCCATTGATCAAGTCGGTATTAATGAGCGTATTGGTCGCATACAAACCAGAAGCATAAACGGCGCTGCCAAACTGCAAGGTTTGCGCATGGCGCTGTCCATGATTGACCTCACTACCTTAGAAGGAAAAGACACCCCCGGAAAAGTGCGTCAGCTGTGTTACAAAGCCCAACACTTACATGATCAAGCACCAGGTCTGCCAACTGTTGCGGCAGTGTGCGTGTACCCGACAATGGTCGCTGAGGCAAAAAAAGCATTAGGCTCATCAAATATCAAAGTAGCAAGTGTTTCTACGGCATTTCCAGCTGGTCAAGCGCCTTTTGAAGTCAAAAAATTAGATACTTTATATGCTGTTGATAACGGTGCCGACGAAATAGACATGGTGATTTCTCGGGGTCGTTTTTTAGCCGGTGATTACCAATTTGTTTACGACGAAATTGCAGCCATTAAGGCCTTGTGTGGCCCGTCGCGTTTGAAAGTTATATTCGAAACAGGCGAGCTCGACACCTTGGACCAAATCAGAAAAATCTCAGACTTAGCAATTGCAGCAGGAGCTGATTTTATCAAGACCTCTACAGGAAAAATTCAGCCTGCAGCAACATTTCCTGTTGTTTTAACCATGCTGGGCGCCATCAAAGATCACTATGACAAAACTGGACAAATGATCGGCATGAAGCCTGCTGGTGGAATTTCCTCTGCTAAATTGGCACTACAGCATTTATTGTTGGTCAAAGAAGTGCTCGGCGAAGCCTGGCTAAGCAGCGAATGGTACCGCTTTGGTGCAAGTAGTTTGGCCAATGATTTATTACTGCAATATCAAAAACAAGTCACTGGCAAGTATCAGTCGGCTACATACTTTTCAATCGACTAATAATGAGCGATAACACTTGGAATTTAGAACCTGCGTTGGAATCAACGGCAATAGTACAACTCAAAGCGCAGTATGAATTGTATATTGACGGCAAATGGCAAAAGCCGCAAAGCGCCACTTATTTCTCGTCGTTAAACCCTGCCGATGAAACACATCTGGCTCAAATTGCACAAGCCAATGCAGCCGATGTCGATGTAGCCGTTAAAGCTGCACGCAAGGCCTATACGCATGTTTGGTCTCAAATGAGTGGGGCTGAGCGGGGCAAGTATTTATTTCGCATAGCAAGGCTCATGCAAGAAAAGGCCCGAGAACTCGCTGTTCTCGAAACCCTTGACGGCGGAAAACCTATCCGTGAGTCCAGAGATATCGATATTCCTTTGGCCTGCAATCATTTCTTTTATTATGCGGGTTGGGCAGACAAACTCGAAGCAGCATTCCCTGGCCAACAAATGGAAGCGTTGGGTGTGGCAGCTCAAATTACGCCTTGGAATTTCCCGTTGCTGATGCTTGCCTGGAAAATTGCACCGGCGCTTGCCTGCGGCAATACAGTGGTTTTAAAACCAGCCGAAACGACTTCCTTAACGGCCCTCAAGTTTGCCGAAATTTGCCAAGAAGCTGGCCTTCCAGATGGGGTGGTGAATATTATAACAGGTTACGGCGATACCGGCGCAGCATTGGTGGCTCATCCGGATATCGATAAAATTGCCTTCACTGGCAGCACCGCTGTGGGTAAGCAAATACAGCGTGCTTGTATTGGCACCAATAAAAAACTCACCTTAGAACTCGGCGGAAAATCGGCGAATATCATCCTTGAAGATGCGCCATGTCTGTTGTGCTGGATCGCGCTTGTTTGTTCAAGAATCCATTGCCCATCAAGTTATCGATAAACTAAAGTTTAGGTTGAAAAGTATTTATGTGGGCAATCCGCTCGATAAAAATACCGATATCGGCGCCATCAACTCAAAAAAGCAACTCGAAACCATTCAAAACTACATCGAAGTTGGGCTTTCAGAGGGTGGAGAAATGTTCCAGCCAGATGGCAAGCTTCCAGACAATGGCTATTATTGTAAACCCACACTCTTTTTAGATGTGGCGCAAAGTGCCCGCATTGCGCAAGAAGAAATTTTTGGCCCAGTACTTACCGTTCAAACTTTTAGAACAATAGAAGAAGTGATCCAAAAAGCGAATAATTCGCCATATGGTCTTGCGGCAGGTGTCTGGACGGCCAACGGCGCACGCATTTTTGGTCTTAGTACGCAGTTAAAAGCGGGGGTGGTTTGGGCCAATACCTATAATAAGTTTGACCCAAGTTCGCCTTTTGGTGGCTACAAAGAAAGCGGTTTTGGCCGCGAGGGGGGCCGCCATGGCCTTAGTGCTTACCTTCAATTCAAGAACTAATGGAAATCCTGAAAACATACAAACTTTATATAGGTGGTCAATTTCCGCGCACCGAAAGTGGAAGAACCTATCCAGTGCTGGCCGCCAATGGAATGCATGTGGCAAATGCATGTTTGGCTTCTCGTAAAGATGTGCGCAATGCGGTTCAGGCCGCACGCAAAGCGCAGGGTGCTTGGGCATCCAAATCAGGATTTAACCGCAGCCAAATCTTGTATCGCATTGCAGAAATGCTCGAAGATCGAAAAGATGCGTTCGTGAGCGAATTACAAAGTATGGGCGCCAGCCCAGATACGGCACAAAACGAAGTGCAAGCAGCTATTGACCGTTGCGTTTATTACGCGGGTTGGTCCGACAAATACCAAGTGCTACTCAGTAGTGTGAATCCGGTAGCTTCGCCACATTTCAATTTTTCAGTGCCAGAAGCAATGGGGGTTGTAGGGGTTGTAGCGTGTCAGCAAACAGGGTTAATAGGCCTTATTTCTCAAATTCTACCCGTTATCTTAGGTGGAAACACTGTTGTGGTCATTGCCAACTCGGATCAGCCTTTGAGCGCCGTCTCTTTTGCCGAAGTATTGGCCACCTCAGATGTTCCTGGCGGCGTGGTTAATATACTTACTGGTCAGGTAGCAGAGTTGCTGCCCACGCTCGCGGGCCACATGGACGTCAATGCGCTTAGTTTGGCAGGTATAGACGCCGATTTGTTAAAAGCAGCTCAAGAATTAGCAATTGATAACTTAAAGCGCTGCTCAGTTTACGCTGAAGATTTTACATTGCAAACAAGCCAAGGACTGTCTTTTATTTCCGCATTTCAAGAAATCAAAACAACTTGGCACCCAATTGAACAAATTGCCGGTGGTGCTGGTGGGTATTGAGTTAAATATAAGTCAAGATTCAAGACTTAATACAAGTCTTTTCCCAAGGCTTGCTTCTACAATTTTACTCAGTGTTTTGAGTTCTATGGCTTGGGTATCATTTTCGAGTTTAGAAATGTACGATCTTGATGTCCCCGCTTTTTGAGCAACTTCAAAATGACAAGCTTTATGAAATGGGAAAGATGTGCTTTTTTCATTTTCTGTATTTTCTCGATATTTTGTGTTTCGCTATCGGCAGGAATCAAATATCTTAACGATTGCTTTTGATAACCAATTTTTGATAACCTCTTTCATTTTGTATGACGCGACTTACAGTTAATTCTTTACTGTAGTAACGGTAGGCGTGCTCAAGTTTAAATTGTTTGAATCGACATGCGTTTTCATTTCTGCAGACATATTTCGCCAAATAGACAAAGATTGCGGTATAATCTTTTTTTCTCTTATGAATCACGGAATCGTTCTTTTGCCATCCATTTCCAGAATAACTGACCGTCGTAAAGTTGTAGTCATCAAGCGCATAGATTTCCAGTCTTTTGTGTTTTTCTTTATAATCTATTTGATAAATGGTATAGAAAGGATGCGTTTTCCTTTCTGGCTTCAGATAAAGATAGCTTACAAATGACAACAGGAGGACTCCGATGGAAAATGCTATTTTTTTTCTTGAACTCAAAGTTTCTGTTTTTTCAATTCAACCTGAATAAATCTCGACAATTCTTTCACCTTTTGATCAAAACTTACTTTCATTATCATGGTGGTTAGCAATCCAAAGATGGGTAAAATAAACATTGCTTTAAAAAGAAAATGTGTACTAGGGAATAAAATGTTGAGGTATAAAATGTAAAGGGTTGCGGCTACACAAACGTGAAAAGTATGCCTTTTGTCGTTTCTTTCGAATGCCCATTTTGAAAATTAGAAATGTGTTTTCTCAACGATGTGAGGTCAATTACATCAGGGTTTTCAAAAACGAAGAATTCGGTACGCTTAAACATAAAGCTTAGATATTGCCCAGAGGATAAAGCTCAAAACGATAATACCGAGGGTCGAAAAGAGAAAGATAAAGAAAAGGGTGTAGAATTTCACGATGGACGTCATTTAAATCAACTCTCCCAACAACTGTGTCATTGCAGAAACGGTGCGGCGGGTTTCGGTAGGGGAGAAGGTGCTGAGTTGCCAAATATTGTTATCCCAAACAAGCGTGTTCATGCGATTGAAGTAATCGATATCGAGTGCTGTGCCCATTTGCTTGACAAGGTGATTGATTTTATCCATAGAGCAGCCCGATGCTTTGACGCCGTCCTCGTTGGCAACAAGAACCAAGGCGCTTTGGGCAAATACAAAACCACTTGCGTTCATCGCTTTGCCATGTGTTTGCCAAGTTCCAGTAAAGGATGAAAGTTGTTCGTTGGCCAAAGCTTCTTCAGTAGGGTCAAGCTTGCGCTGTCCGATGAAAACCCAAACCCGGCAAGTTGGGGTAAAATGCGCTAAAATATCAGAGATCTGCGGCATTGGCAATCAGTTCAGCGATATCCATAACCTTGACATCTTCCTCTTTCTCAAAGTGCTTGACGCCGTCGGTCATCATGGTGTTACAGAATGGGCAACCGGTTGCAATGATATTGGCGCTTGTTTCAATGGCGTCTTCGGTGCGTTCAATATTGATTTCTTTGTTGCCTTTTTCGGCTTCTTTGAACATTTGCGCGCCACCAGCCCCACAACAAAGGCCATTTGTTTTACAACGCTTCATTTCTACTAAGGCGGCGTCTAATTTTTCGATAAGTGCCCTCGGTGCTTCGTAGACATCGTTGGCGCGCCCAAGGTAACACGGATCGTGAAAAGTAATTTTCTTGCCCTTGAATGTACCGTTGTCGGCAAGGGTGAGTTTACCCGTATTGATGAGGTCCTGGATAAGTTGCGTATGATGAATGACTTCATAAGTGCCTCCTAGACCAGGGTATTCGTTCTTGAGTGTATTGAAACAATGGGGGCATGCGGTTACAATTTTCTTGACCTCGTAGCCATTGAGTAGCTCAATATTCATGAGCGCTTGCATTTGGAAGGTGAATTCGTTGCCTGCTCTTTTTGCAGGGTCTCCGGTGCAACTTTCCTCGGCTCCGAGCACAGCAAAGTTGACTTTGCAATGGTTCAGAATTTTGACGAGTGCTTTTGTGATTTTTTTAGCGCGATCATCAAAAGAGCCAGCGCAACCTACCCAAAACAAGATATCTGGGCTTTCTCCGGAGGCCATCATGTCGGCCATTGTGCGTACTTGTATACTCATGTTGCGTCTAATTTCTTAATCTTCTTG
>VFQS010002037.1_pt1 | contig 17290 bp, 12 predicted proteins | sample 3512361 | NCBI WGS metagenome assembly VFQS01 (sample SAMN10412375, study PRJNA504923) | tailings metagenome | isolation source: Relicate 1 Philex TSF3 active mining | place: Philippines
AGTTTGTGCCTAGCACTTCCTGCCTTTCTTTTCTTCTTTTTAGTCTAAAGTCCAGAAAAATTTAGAACTACCTGAAAATGATAAAGAGATCTTAGAAGAAATCGTCAATGGTATAGAACAAATCCAAAACTTGACTCAATCAACAGAAATGTAGCTTTTCCTAATCAGCATACAGTTCCGTCCATTTGGGGTTTTGTTATATGTAAATACATCAACCATTTGACTGATTAAATCCAACCCTCGACCGCCTAAGGCATTAATATCAACATCTTTTAATGTGGATAGCTTTTCTGACAAATTAAATCCCGACCCGTAATCAAAAACCTTGATTTCAATCATATTTTTAGAAAGCGTTGCTTCTAAATCAATTGGGGTTTCAGTTGGCATATCTTTGTGAGCATGGCGTACAGTATTGGTAAAAATTTCTGCTAGAGCCGTTTTACAATACAGCCAATCAGCATTAGGAACTGAGCTATGAGGAAGTTTTTCAAACCAAGTCAATACGTTAGTAAGTTCGCTAAGATTAGTATTTACTTGCAATAAAATTGTTTGAGACACTGAAAATCTGCCAAGATTGATTTTGCGGTAAACTTATATACAATATAATGCCAAAAGTGATCATAATGATGCAAATTCTTGTAATCGATGACGATCTTGTTATGCAGATGATTCTGAAAAGTACATTGCAAGCACAAAAATATGAAGTAATTATAGCTAAGAATGGGAAGGAGGGAATAGCACTAGCTAAGCAATATCAACCAGCTTTAGTTATTTGTGATTGGATGATGCCAGATATTGATGGCTTAGAAGTCTGTCGTCAAATCAAGCTAGATCAAAGCCTATCTTCAACTATCTTTATTTTATTGACATCCAAAGGTGCAGTGGAAGATAAGGTGCAAGCTCTGGATAATGGAGCCGATGATTTTTTATCTAAACCAATCGATAAAACCGAATTAATTGCTAGCGTTAGGGCTGGATTACGAATTTATCAACTTAATAAAGATTTACAAGTACAAAAACACTTATTAGAAGCAGAACTTGCTGAGGCAAGTGATTATATTCGATCACTTTTACCTACTTCCTTAGAAGGTACAATCAAAATCAAATCTGAGTTTATTCCTTCTAGTCAACTGGGCGGTGATTGTTATGATTTTTACTGGCTAGATCCTGATCATTTGGCTATTTATTTAATTGACACTTCTGGACATGGAGTTGGTTCAGCATTATTATCAATTTCAATTTTAAATCTTTTGCGATCGCAATCTTTTGGTAGAGAAAAGTTGTACGAACCCAGAGCTATTATGATGGAACTCAATCGTGCTTTTCAGATGAGCCAGCACAATGGGCGTTATTTTACAATGTGGTATGGAGTATATAATCGCTCTCAGCGTAAGCTTATCTATGCTAATGCTGGACATCCAAAAGGACTTTTGATTGCGGGAGAGCGTGAAAATCCTCAAATGCAAGAACTTCCAAGTTTAGATATGCCTGTCGGATTTTTCCCAGATGTTGAATACACTAGTTCTGAGATTTCAGTTCCTCTAGACAGTAAGCTCTATATTTTTAGTGATGGTATTTTTGAAGTCAGTCAAGAAAATGGCAGAATTTGGGGCGCGGAAAAATTTTTTGATTTCTTGAAAGAAAAATTTACTACGAATGAAGAAGTCAACGCTAATTTAGTTCTTCAAAAGATCCGTACCGAGACACCAACTGCAAAGTTTGATGATGATGTTTCAATATTGAAAATTGATTTTCCTGTAGAAATAGATAGAGCACCGCAAAGTGTTGCGAACCCCAAATAGAGTCGTGGTGGAAATCTTTTTGGGGTTTTAGATTTTTAGACGATTGCTGCGTCAAATGCTGCACGGTCTGGCAAAATGTCAAAAACCTTATCCATTTTGGTTAGTTCCAAGATGATTCTGATCTGGTCGTTGAGAGAGCAAAGATATAACTTAGCTCCTTTTGCTCTTACCCGTTGTAGCGTTGCCACCATTGCCCCTAGACCAGAACTATCCATAAAAGAAATATTCGTAAGGTCGAGTAAAATCGTCTCTACTCCAGATTCAAGGTGATCGCTAACATTTTGACGAATTTGACTACCTCCAGCGCTATCGATAATACCTTCTGGCTCAAATACACTGACCGATTTATTCATTATTTAATCCTCTCTAAAAGTTGTTGTAAAAAATGTTTATACAGTTGGCACAGATTCTTCTTTTGGTTGCCAGACAGCCGCTTTAATAACGACACTGAGTAGACAGACATTATATATTGCCCAGCTACTGTTGAGAAGGTGAACCCAAGGATCTTGTAATGTGCCCATCATAAATCGAATTAAACTCCAAGCCATTCCGACAAAAGTCAGAGTGATAATAGTCAATTGTGGCACAACTAGGTAAAGATAATTACCTGATTGTCTCTGTTTGGGAGTAACTTGGAAACTCAGTGGTGTACCTGAAAATACGCTCCAAACTGATTGAATAAATAATGGGAATAAGGCGATCGCGTATTGTTCTGATCTCCATAGTTCTCTTGCAGGAATACCCCATGTGGCAGCAAGAAAAGTAAGCCGATTAACCACGAAAGCAGGAAAGAAATGAATTGCAAAATCTGCACCATAAGCACTGACAGGAATAATATCTGTAAAGAAAAAGATAATCGGACAACAGATAAAAATCAGAGTGAAGAACCCAGAAAAGTAGCTATACATGGTCTGGAAATATTGCAGGCGCTGCCAAAAAGACAGCCCAGACTTAGTTAGCGGATTCTCTTGCAGTAATACCTGAATAGTGCCCTGTGCCCAACGTAGACGTTGTTTGAGTGTAGAAACAAGATCGTCAGGAGCAAGCCCTTCAGCCAAAAGTTCGTTGTGATAAACTGACTGCCACCCAGCACTATGCAAACGCATAGCTGTATTCATATCCTCAGTAATACTGCTGCTGGACATGCCTCCAATTAGATCGAACTCGCTAATGCGATCAGCATTCTTATCTAAAGCATCAGAAAAATATTGCAAACCAACATTCAGCAATGCTTCTCGCCGCAGAATTGCATTTGTACCTGTATAAAATGCTGAGTTCAAGCCATCTTTTCCTTGCTGAATTGGCCCATAAAACAAATGTGCTGAATGTCCATATGGATCTCCTTCAGGTAAGTTATAAAAGTCTTGAGGAGTTTGGACAAAGGCTATGCGATTCCCGTCGTATTTCCCTGTCCATTGGTTGTAACTCAGGAAATAGGGGATAACACGCTTGAGAAATTGTGGTTTGGGAATATGGTCGGCATCAAGAGTGAGAATGAACGAACCATGAGTCTCTCCAGAAAAGATGGCATGGTTGATATTGCCTGCTTTTGCATGGTGGGGTTTACCCTTAGGCTTAATTCGAGCTATATAACGACAACGAGCAAGATCACCTAGCTCTCTTTGCTTTTGGGCGATCGCTTTTTCTAGCCGTTTTTGTTCGAGCACAAGGCGATCGCCTACACTGACTTCATTTCTGGAAGAGCTGGCATTGTTGCTACTCACGAGTAGTAAAGAATCCCGCATTGTCTGCAAAAATTTCACCGCAGGATGAGAATCGGTAGGATGTTGCAAAAACAATTCGGCAGCATTAGTATCGGGTAAGAGGTTTTGCAATTGCTGTAATTTTTGCTCTAGTTCATTAAGCTCATTATTAATTCGTTCGGCTTCTACTTGATTTTTGGGCGATCGCAAATCTTCGATCGCTAGCATTTGAGCCATTGCTCGCATATCGTCAGATTTACCATCGTCAAGGATATACACGCGCAATTTACTGACAGGATAATCAATATTAAGAGCCGCCTTAGCTGTTTCTTCGACCATCTCTACGGGTTCGTTATAGCAAGTAATAAACACATCGACGGTAGGATATTCGCTTACTGGTAGAGATGGTCTTAAGCGATCTAGCGAGCGCACCTCGCGTTCGAGCGGTCGCCATAGCCCAATTGTGAACATTGCGCCGCCGATAAAACTATAGGTTTCGGCTATTAACAAAGGAACAGAAATCCAAAGAGCATTAAAGTTGATGGAATGGTTAAAACGCCAGAATATATACCAAGCTCCCAAGATGAGATTTATTTCGGCAAGATAGCGAAATAATAAGGTGCGATCCTTTAAGCGCGATCGCATATTGCCAATAAAGCTAGGAGCATTTTCGAGAATTGAGGTTGGCGAAGTCATAAACTACCTACAAGCGCTAAAGACTGAGTTAAAAGAGTTAAGGGAAAAGTTAAAACTTGCTTTGAGCATTAAACAACTTCTGCATATTTCGAGGTTCTACATAGCCAAATACGGGATTGGCAATACTCTCTTGATATCTTTGATTATTTGTTTCTTGCATATTTAAGTCCCAATCACATTCTTTTAGAATATTGAAATAGATAATGGCTTGAACTGATTGCGTATCAGCGAAATATTTAAAAGTGTTAGATAACCACTCATCTTTAGCTGCCCGATCTCGGATTTGAGGTCTAACATAGCTACTAGAAGCCATCTGAGTAATAAAGATGGGCTTGTTGGGAGCAAGTTTTTGCATTCTCGCAATATAGGGGGCATAGGCAAGTTCAGGTTGATCCCATAATTTTCTTTGATTGATAGGACTAGGGCAATAGCCCCAGTTATAACCACTAAAACCAACGATATCTACTTGAGAATCGCTGGGATAATAGTTCTCGAAGTCATGATTGCGAACTCGACTAAAACCATTGGGAGAAAATACCCAAAGTACGGATTTTGAGGGGATATCGAATTCTAAAAAGATTTGCTGAATTCTTTTATATGCGAGTTTAAAATTTACAGGATCGAGGCTGTAGGCTTCACCACTGATATTCATTTCTTGCAGTGGTGCAATAAACATCATCCTTCCGTCACCTTCTTTTGTCCAATCGGCAACAGCTTTAGCAACTCTTCGTAAGTCTTTATCTAAGTCACCTCTGGCGATCGCCGCCGCATTAGAGGTGGACTTGAGATTAATAAATGCAGTATAGCCATTCTTTCTTAGAAGTTCCAATCGATGACCAATGTTGTAGTCAGGATTTTCATCTTGAATATCCATAAATATGCCAGCGATCGCATATTTTTTGCCAGCCCATTGCTCTACTTGCTGGAGTTCTCGATTAATTACGCTTTGCTCTCCCGCATAACCACTTGTGTAAAGTCCAAGTAAAATGGGTGGTCTGATGTCGTTGTTTTTCTGTGTTGGCAAAGCTTCCGATGGTTTCTCGAGAGATGAGTAAGGTCTAGCCTCTGTGCTAAATACTCCTTGTAGAAATAAACTCAAAATCGGACTCAATAGCAAGGCTGAGTTTATCAATCTATTTTGCGATTGCTTTTTTCTGTGGAAGAGTTGAGATAATTTTAAAGATTTAAGCATGATGGTTATTGATAGCTTGGGATGAAGATCTGATGAATCAAGTTTTGAGTAAAGTTTGCCAGATTGAACTTTGAACCAGTGCTTTTAAGCAATAAGAGGAACATTACCTCTAGCCTTGAACAATAAACTTTCGAGAACAATGGCATTGGTATTGACATCCATAACATTATTGACTCCTAAGCTCGGATCTTCAAATTTTCCTGATAAATAGCCACGATCTTTGTCAGCTAGAGAAATTACAGTTTCGCGTAACTTACTTGCATAGTCATCGGTTTTAAGAACGCTCCAACCGAAAGCTGCTTTGGTGCTGACAAATTTTAATTCGGGATGGGGATTACCTTGACTATCGATCGCTTGCCAAGGACTTCCATTTACATAGACACTGTAATAAAGAAAGTAAGGCGGTCGATTAATCGAGTCTTCATTAATACAAGTAACAATTTTGGTGCGTTCAAATCGCTGTTGTTGCAATTGATAGAGAGTTTGCGCTTGACGCTTGCCCATTTCATTCCAGCCAATTTCTAAACCCCATAATACATAGGGATCATTGGTGAGATGATTGCTTGCATCTGAATTTTGGAGATCACGGCGATCAACTTCTACGCTAAGACCATCGACTGTTACAGTTTTGATCGGTGGATTATTCAGGGCGTTTGCAGCTTCTATTCCCCATAGTTTGAGACAGTTAGCGGCATATTGTTCGTAGCCTAGTCTACCTTCTTGAAGATATTGCAGGCGATCGCTAGAATCTGGATGTCCTCCATAGAGCCAGCCATCTTTTACTACTTTGACTAATTCCCATCGCTTGACGATGTTGTTAATGCGATCGCCATAGGTAGGATGATGAACTCGAATGACATGGAGAGCTGCCAAAAAACGAGCCGTATCTAGAGCCGACCATCCACTGATACCATTAGGATCTGGCTTATTGTTAAGCTGATACATGGTGGCATTTACAGTGCTATAAGCCTTGTTCGGTAAGCCATGTTTAGGTAAAGGCAAATTTTCGAGAGTACTAAGGAACTTAGTGAGCCGTTGTTGGAAAATCTCAGTCGAAATAATTCCTAGCTGCTGAGATGCATGTAGACCGAATAATGCGCTACCTTGATCCCATAGAGTTGTCCATTCATAGCGATCCACAGCATTGATCATTCCTGTCTGAGGATTGAAATTGTTCTCAAAATATTTCCATGCCAGCCTTGCGGCAACCTCATCGGATTCAGATAAAGCGATCGGTTTGGCTTTTAGTGGTTGTGATGCAACAGGTGGTGTTGGTTGCTCTGGAACGGGCTTGACCTTGGGAGGAATAACTGGCGGTTTCTCTAATATGTTGGGAACAATGGCAACTTCAGTATTGAGGGACTCCCAATATATATCTGTCCCATTGGTCATTAGTTTGACAGTGGGATTTTTGTTGCTTGGTAGTCCTCGGCTAAAATCTTCAGAGGCGATCGCTTGCCACCACGGAGAGTTAGTTAATGTAGGACGCAGTAAAGGCTGACGGTTGGTAGCTCGATAAAGCATTGCTTGCAAAATCAAACTATTGGTATTCGCGGTTTGATTGTTTTCGCGCTCGCCCGAATTTTCATAAAAACCTTCATAAAATCCAAGTTGAGGATTATACAGATCAGTTACAGATTGCCAAAGTTCTCGCGTATATGGATCGTCAGGAAACAAGGCATACATCGCAAAAGCCACAGATGTACTTACTAAGCGATCGCTCTTGATCGATTGTCCTCGGTCATCAAGGTTTGCCCATGCTTGACCATTACCGACAATACTGCTGTGCAAGACAAAGGGTGGGGTATTAATTGCAGCAGTACTTGCTGCGGTAAATAGCTTAGTACGGCGATAGCGCTCAGCTTGAGCTTTAAAAATTGGCTCTGCTAAGGCTCTCATCTTAGGATCGAAACCAAACTCTAAGCCATAGAGCAAGAATGGTTCACTGACTGTAATTACAGGCTCGTTATCTTTGTCCTTTGTTTTGGGGGCATCATTACGCTTGACAGGAATTTCAAATCCTTCGACATTGGTTTTCGTATATTGACTGCCGACTACCGTGCGATCGACATCAAAACCCCATAGTTGAAACGCTCTAGCTGCATATTCGCTATAACCTAGTCGGGTTTCAGGAACAGCGCGAGATAAACTTCTTCCTGCGCTATCTCTACTGACAGTACCGCTAACCAGAGCGCGATCGCGAACTACGCGCAAATATGACCAATCCAGCAAGGTGCGATCAACAGCATCGGTATATTCTGGATAACAGGACTTTAATCCATACAAAGCCGATAGAAAGCGACCGAGATCGGCAGCCGACCAACCATTACCATCAGTAGGATTGCCGCCATAGTCCACGGGTTGCAATGACCAAGGGTCGTAGGCGCGATTGGGCAATTCACCACCAACTAAGGGAAGTTGTCGCACCGTGCCGAGGAGTTGACGGATATAGCGATCAAATTCATTTTGCGGAATAACTTCTAGAACTTTTGCCGATCGCAACGCCGCGATATAGTCACCCAATCCCCAAAGCGTCACCCCCTTAAAATCACTGCGATCGTTAATCAAACCTGTTGCTTGGGAATTAGTCCGAAAATATTGCCAAGCTGCCAAAGCATAGCGACGTTCGGCAATGGATAGGGGCTGACTAAGTTTAGGGCAGGGCGAAGACTCCGCAGGAACTGGTGCGATCGGTGCTGGAATCGCAATAGAAGTGGCGATCGCGGGTTTGTCTTCAGAAGTTGGATTGTCCGTAGAACTAGAACTAGTTGCAGTAGCTCTTACTCCAGAATGTTCGACAATTGGACGATTCCCTCTTGCCTTGTAATAGAGAATTTCTAAAATTAGTCCGTTTGTATTGCCTGTCAAAGATTTATTAGGCTGCTTCGACTGCTCATAGATTCCAGCATAAAAACCTTCATCTTTAGGACTGCGTAGCCCTTTGACTGCATCAAATACCTTTTTGGCATAGGCATTAGTGGGATAGAGATAATGCCAACCAAACGCAGCTTTAGTACTAATGCTACGAAATTGCGGAATCGGCTTATTCTCATCGGTAATCGCGGCAAAATTTACCCCATTGGAATAGATAGTATTGTAAATGAAGTACGGTGGTGCATCAATGTTGTCTTCCGTAACGGCGGTTAGCTGCCCTGTATTAGAATAGCGGCGGCGTTGTACTTCCAATACTCGACCTGCATAATCAGCAAGTTCAGGGTCCCAACCAAACTCAATGCCATCGAGAATATAAGATTCACTAACTACATAGTTATTGGCATTTGTGCTTTGATAATCGCGTAAGTCTACGGGAATTTGTACGCCATAAATATCCACAAACTTAAAGGGCTGAAAAGACTTAGCTTTATCTGCTTTAAATCCCCAAAGCTCGTAACCGCGCACTGCATATTCTTCATAGCCAAGTCTTCCCTCTTGGACTAGCATGGTTTTGCCATTTGGGGTGACAGTTGCGCCATAGAGTTGATCGTTTTGGAGCGATCGCGCAAGTTGCCAATTCCCCAAAATCCCTTTCATCCAGTCATTATATTTAGGATGGCAGGTGCGAATAATATGAAATGCTGCCAAGATTCTGCCAATATCTAGTGCTGACCAACCGATTCCGCGTGGGGTTGGATTGTTTCCATAGTCCACCATCGCAATATTTGCGGTGTTATAAACCTTGTTAGGTAAAGCGCCGTCAAATAATTTCAGAGAACCTAAAGAACCAAGGAACTTGTTAAGTTTTTCGTCAAATTCTTTTTGAGTAATTAGATCCAACCAACGGGCTGTATTGAGTGCCACCAAATAATTGCCAATATCCCAGAGCGTCGCCGATGGATATCCCCCCGTAGCATTGACAAAACCTGTGGCTGGCTGATAGTTCTTCGCAAAATATTGCCATGCGGCTTTTGCATAACCTTTTTCTTCATCAGTGAGCGGAGTCGTCAAAACTGCACAGGAATTTCCCGTACTACTAGGGATCGTGCGATCGCGGTTCCGTTGATTTTGGGCGATCGCCACCTCCATTTGTACTTGCGAACATAGAATCGCCAGCATCACACCAACAATAAAACACGATACTAACCTGACCCAGCGTGGATAGACGCTTAAGGGGAGATGCCTGCCCATACGCTTAGCGGTTGTCCTACTTTTTTATAAAGCAAACTTTCTAAAATTACACCGTTGTTATTTGCCGTCAGTGATTTATTCGGCTCGCCTAATGCCTCATAAAAGCCGTTATACCAGCCCAAATCAGTTTTGAGATTAGTCGTCACAAAAGCAAATAATTTGCGAGTGTAGTCACTGTTATACAAAATATGCCAACCGATCGCCGCCTTCGCACTGAGAAAGCGTAAATCGTTACGAGTTTCACGAGCATCTGTAATGGTCGCCCATGCATTTCCATTTACAAACAGAGTGCTGTAAACAAAATAAGGAGCGCGATCTAAGTTGTCTTCAGTAACAGCCGTGAGTTGTTTTGTGGCTTGATAGCGCTTTTCTTGTGCGGCTAATACGCGATCGGCATAGGCTTTGGGTAATGACTGAAAACCTGTTTCAATTCCATCAAGAATATATGGTTCACTCAAAACATAGTTATTTGCCTCAGAGTTCTTAAAGTCGCGCTTGTCATAGGGAACTCCCTGTCCATATAGATCGACGAAAGCAACCTCTGATTTTACGTCCAAGGCTTTGGACACATCCAGACCCCATAGCTTTAAGCCATAGGCAGCATAGCTCTCATATCCTAATCTTCCCTCTTGGTTATAGGATTCTTTGCCCTTGGTTACACTAGTGCCATACATTTGCCCATCTTTGACGAGTCGGGTAACTTTCCAGCTTTTCCAAACAGCTTCAGCATCTTCTGTAAGAGTGGGATATTTTGTGGCAACTATCTTCAGCCAAATTGCCATTCTCCCAATATCTAGTGCTGACCAACCAATTTCTTCACGCTTGTCAAGTTGTCCATAATTCACTGGAATTAGGGTTTTGGAGTTATAGACCTTATTGGGTAATTCGTCTTTGTACAGTTTTAACTTGGCTAAGGTTTGCAAGGTGCGGCGCATCTTTTTTTCAAAGTCGGCTTCAGTCACCAAACCTAATTCTTTAGCACTTACTAAAGCGGCGATCGCTGCCGCTTGATCCCAGATCGTCACTGAGGCAAAGCCATCTGCCGAATTTACTAGCCCAGTATCTTCATTCCAATTTTTCTCGAAATATCGCCATGCTTGCTTTGCGGTTGCTAATTCTGCGGGAGTGAGTTGACCAACTTGAGATGCAGTATAGGGAGGGTTGCTAACTTGCTGTTGCTCTGGAGGAACGGCTTGTCCTTCAAGTTTGCTCGACTCATTATCAAGTTTAGCGATCGCTTGAATTTCTTGGGGTGATAAGGGCTTAGCCAAGTTGCTTGGAGTTGATGGGAGCGGTGGTTTGGTGGATGTCTGCGGACTTGACCGATCGCAGTCCTTGGCAAGTGGTGTGGCGATCGCGGTAGTAGGAGATGACAAAGCGGATTGTTTAAGATTGCTCGAAAGTTGTTCCATCCCAAAAATGATCGCGATCGCCGTAGCAACTCCCCCAAAAGTTGATAGAAAAACCCATTTTTTAGGTGGTGGCTCAAAGTCATTATTCATGCCAATTAAATCCTGAGTAAGCGATGGTGTTCTGAAAAGACGATTGGTACTAATTTGTGCCAATATTTTTGATATTTATTTAAAATTTAACTCGTAATTGTCCCGAAATAGTTTCGCTATTAGAGCTAATACCTGTATCGGGCTTACGAACGTTACTGTGAGAGTATCCTAAATCTGCTTCGATATTAGATGATACTTTAATAGTACATTTTGCTTGATAGCTGTTTGCTGGCGAAAAACTACCTCCCCCTCTCTGTTCTCCTGCATTAATCGCTAATCTACAGTTTAAAAAATTAAATATATCTCCTTGCCAAGATATTTCACCAGTGTATACGAGAAAATCTCTTGGCGCAAAGTAGGTATTTGGCTGAGAGTCACGCTCGTAAAACCAAGTAAATAAATTTCCTGCGATCGCAAACTGACCTAACTTGCGCTCTAAACGACTAAAAGACTGCTGATCCGTATTGCCATCACTGTAGTCACCCCACCTATATAGAGAGAATAAAGTTGTGTGGGGATCGATTTGCCAATAAATATTGGGACCAGCCCTGCGGATTTTAATTTGATTTTCCAGCGTATTTACGTTTGATTTATATGGTCTCTGCTCAAAAAAGCCAAACAAAGTTAACCCATTTGCAACAGGAAGACTTGCATTAACCTCTATATTGGCGGTTGTTGGTAAGCGATCGTATATATCAATACCTGCTCGCACACTAAGATTGACAGAACCTAATTTTTTCTCAACTCCAAACTGTAGTGGGACGTTGTATATAGATTGCTTTTTTGCTAGATTAAATGAGTTAAATCCTGCTTGAAAACTGATGACAGTATCATCTTGAAATCGCCATTTCCAAGTTGGTTCAATAATTTGATTGATTTGCCCATTTTTATCATTATCACCTTGGAAATTTATAGTCATACTCTCAAGTACAGCATAATCTGTCATTGCTGGCGATTGTTTTGGCGGTGTAATAAACTCCTCAATCGATGAAGACTTTGGTTCTAAAATGTGCAAATCAGGATTAATTTGATTAGGGGAAGCTAAAATAACATTCTGTTCTCTATTTAATAACTTCTCAAGTTCTTGCAGTGGCAAGAACTCTAAATTCTCTGTAATGAAAGGAAGATTGTTTTGAAGATTTTTTTCTCGCAAGACTTTCATCTTGACTGGCGGTTGCTGAGCCTTCACTGAAGAGTCTGTAGCATTTATTAAGGGAAAATAAACTGTAAATAAAAGAGCTAAAAACTTAAAGAAAGTATACAATCGCATTCGTTTAAATTAAAACTATGTATCATAATATATTAAACTGATTATTTAGTAATTATGTAAATATGCGTATAATTACGCATATTTAATCTTAATATCATTGCTTTTAATATATTTTTATCTTAGATTACTAGCCTGCATTGACTCAAAAAAGAAAAATTCATGAGATCGTAGGTGAATTTACACTTTCAAAGATTTATCTAGACAACTTTAAGTGTTAACAGTCTGTAAGTTAGAGTTAATACTTTTAGCGTAAAAAATAAAATATTTCACCTGATAATATAAATCCAAGAAATTTTCCGAGATTCAGTTTCTTTAAAGTCTTGTTATGTCTTAGCTTATTAGAAATCGATATTGAAGCAATCAAATAATTATGAATAGTCAAGAAATTCGAGAAAGCTATGAGAGGGGAGAACGACAATTTATTGGTATAAATTTAGTAGGAATTAACCTATCGGATAATCATTTTAATGACGTAAATCTATCGGTTTCCAATCTTATGGGAGCAAAACTCAATAATGTCGAATTTTGTAAAGCCAATTTATCAGGAACACAATTGATCGCTGCCATTGCTATGCAGTCAAACTTTAGGGGGACTGATTTCAGTAAAGCTGATTTGAGTGGCGCAACCTTTGTAGACTCAAATTTAACAGAAGTAAATTTTTGTGAGGCAGTTTTAGTGGGAGTAAATCTTAGTATGTCAGACCTTACTAAAGCAGATTTAAGTAAAGTCAATTTGAAGGGATGTTCGCTTTTACTAGGAACTGTTTTAGTCGAAGCAAATCTCAATGAAGCTAACTTGTGTGGCGCAGTTCTCAGTGGAAGTAATTTGCAAGGAGCTAACCTAAGCGGAGCTAATTTAAGCGAAGCAAACTTAAATGGAGCCAACCTTAGTTATGCAAATCTGAGTGGTGCAAATTTACATGGAGCCAAATTGGATCATGTAAATTTACAAGACTGCGATCTAACGGAAGCAAAAGGTTTAATAATCTAAATTAGTTTGAGCTTATTCTAAATGATTAACTTTTCTAAAATATCCTTTGAATTTCTGCGTGGCTCTTGGCGTTACGATCCAACAATCGATGAAAAACGGGATTTTCGGCTTGATTTTTTGCGGGGAATTGCGATCGTCTTTATGGTAGTGAACCATTTAGAAAGTCGTTCGTATTTTAATAATGTGACTCAAGGGCATATTTATGCTAGTGCTGCTGAGGGGTTTGTATTTCTGTCTGGCTTTGTCTTGGGGATGGTGACGCTGAAACGGATTGGCAAGGTGGGGCTAATCGATGCGATGAAGAAATTATTAGAGCGATCGGGCGTACTCTATATAACTAGCTTTATCCTCATGACGAGTTTAGGACTACTAAGTATTGTTGCACCACAATGGACATTACCTTGCTTTGAGCAAGCTCCGGGGGCTTGGTGGCAAATTTTAATTGCTGCGACAACTTTTCATTTAGCGCCGCCTGTGATTGATATTTTGCAGCTTTATGTTCTTTGTTTACTTGCCTCTCCAATTATGTTTTGGCTCATGAGACGAGGGCTTTGGCTACCTTTACTTGCAATTTCTTGGTCATTGTGGGGACTAAACCAATTACATCCCCATGTGTTTAGTTTCCATCCTCTCGATCGCGATCATCCTTACTTCACCTTTGCAACTTGGCAACTTCTCTATGTGCATGGGTTGGTAATGGGGTATTACAAAGAATCCGTAGGCAAGATTTGGAGTCGTATTCCCAAAATTCCATTCCTGATACCAATGGGGGTGATCGTCATTGGCGCGATCATAGCCGCTCAATATGATTTGCAATTAGGTATATGGCCGACTAAAGTTAGCGATCGCGCTCTATGGCTAAACTTAACTGATCGCAGTATTAATGGGCCTGTGCGCTTAGTTACGCTCTTAGCATTATTTTCGCTAATGTTTTCCTTCATCGATGCCTGTTGGAAACCGCTTTATAAAATTCTCGGAAATTTACTAGTTCCCTTGGGTCAAAACTCGCTTTACATCTACATTACGCACGTTCCTGTTACCGTGATTTGGTTCTTGATTCCTGGACTAGTTCAGGGAAGTGCTTGGTTAACCACTTTATTACAGGCGATCGCGATCGCAGGTTTTTGGTTTGCAGTCAAATACAAATTTCTCTTCAATGTTATTCCTCGCTAATCATGAAAGTTTTAACTGCTCAAGGACAACGGTTTTGGTCATTTATCCTCTGCGGCTTGATTTTTTTAACCGCTTGGGGAACTCACCAAATTTTGCTTTGGCATCAAAGCACTGCCATACCTGCACCTGTAGTTCGACGCATTCCCTTAGGTGAAGACGAGCGTCAATTAGCGCGGAGCGCATGGCGCTATTTTGAACTAAATCGGCAACCGTCAGGGCTAGTCTCCTCAGCCGCATTTTTCCCTGCAACGACAATGTGGGATGTCGCCAGTCAGTTCGCAGGAATGACGGCTGCCCGTGAGTTGGGAATGCTACCCGCCGATGAATTTGATCGTTGGATGGCGCAATCCTTGACATCTTTATCTAAAATCAAGCTCTACAATAACGAACTGCCCAACAAAGCTTATAACGCGGCAACCCTACAACCTGTTAACTATGGCAAGCTCGATACATATCAGGAAATTGGATTTTCCGCTTTAGATATTGGCAGATTGGGAATGTGGTTAGATTTAATTTCCGCACGCTATCCACAACATGCAGATGCGATCAAAACAGTTACATCCCGTTGGAATCTCACCCGCATCCTAAAGCAAGGACAACTGATGGGTACTGATGCCCGTAATGGAAAAGAGGAATGGCAGCAGGAAGGTCGGCTTGGCTATGAGCAATATGGAGCTTATGGTTTAACGAAGTTAGGACTTCAACCAACTGTAGCCTTAAATCCGAATGCAGAAATGACTACCGTTGATATTTTGGGTGTTGCTGTTCCCGTCGATCGCCGCACAACTTATCACAATTACGTTACCAGTGAGCCTTATGTTTTAGATGGATTGGAAAGTGGCTTTAAGGCTCTGCCAGCGGAGTTTGCAGCTCGCATTTTGCAAGTACAACAGCGTCGTTACTGGGAAACCAAACAACTTACAGCATGGTCAGAAGACAATCTTGATCGCGCTCCTTGGTTTGTTTATAACAGCATATTCGTCGATGGTCAGCCTTGGAAGACTCTCGATTCCTCAGGCAAAGATGCTTCCGCTTTTCGTGGTAGTAGTACAAAGGCGGCAGTCGGTTGGAACATGCTATTTCGGACAAGCTACACTGAGCGAGTTTATAAAGGGCTTCGATGGTTAGCAGATCCAGCACAGGGCGTGTTTGCTGGCTACTACGAAGAAACCCAAGAACCGAATCGAGCGCTTACTTTAAATACAAATGGCATTATTCTCGAAGCTCTGCTCTATAGCCATGTTGGTAAACCCTTAGAGGAATGGGCTCATGCGCCACATTAAATGGTTACAGGTATCCAGACTTTTAGAAGGATTGCAAAGCAATCCTTCTAAAAGTCTGGATACTTCGGTACAAAGTGCTATCAGAATCTTGATATTGGGAATCTTTGTTGGTTTAGTTTGCTGGTCAGGAATTGTCGGAAAAGGCATTTCTAACCCTAGTTTAAATTCTTCTTTAAACCCTCCATTATTGAGCAAATCCAACTCTGTTAGCCAAATCTCTACCCATCCTAAAGTAGTTTTTTTTGGCTCTAGTACAACCGTAGGACTATGGGCTTCTAGAGGCGATCGCCGTTGGAGTACCTTACTTTCTCGTTATCTGGGTTGGCAAGAAATCAATGAGAGTCTCTCAGGTTCTACCTTGTCCAAAGCATCTCGAGATGGAAAGCCTTTATCCACTGCCGCAGCCGTTCAGCGTTGGCGTGCCGCGATCGTGCCGCGCCATCCCGATCTGGTTTTGATGTTATACGGTGTTAATGATGCCTATTGGAAATTGCCCTTAGGGGATGCGGTTAAACCCAAACCAGCTACTTTTCGTGGTGATCTAGAAACTATGCTCACAGGGATGACTAAAGCCTTGTCTCCCAATCGCCTAGTTATCATTACTCCACAGCCTAACCAAGCCACCCTAGATCGGCGATCGCCTTACGATCTTGCATTGCAAGAAGGTTCTAAGAAATTCGGTACTCATTTCATAGATGCAGGCAATAATGCCTTTCCTATTGCGGAACTTCCCAATTATTCTGCTGATGGTCTGCACTTAAATAATTTAGGACATGCATCTCTAGCTTCTTACATAGCAGGAAAACTGGTAGACATGGGCATCGCAGATCCTCCTCCAATTGCCCAAGGTGGAAATAAATTGCCCAAAGCAACAGAGACTTTATCGGGGGGATTTTTGCGAATTGATAGAGATCGACCCCTATCTTTTGGCGAGATTCATACAATTTCGGCACGCTGGGTCAATTCTGGTCGGGCAAGATTTGCAGTGATGCGTCCTGATGGGCGTGGAGGCTATGATGTGGTTTATCGCACTCCTATTTTTGAAGTAACTTCAGGTGTTATAGAAACTAAAGTTCCACATTGGTGGGTACTAGATGGGGATCTCATAGCAGTGTGGACTGACGCAAGTTGTCTAGGCTCTCAGTCAACCGATGGCAACAATGCTCGTCACATGGCAATAAAACTACAGACAGATGTGGCGATTACTGATGTCATACCTCATAGTACTAGTTTTGATTCTCATAGACTTGCTGTTTGGACTCCATAAACCGACGAAATCTTACCAAATCAGCATAATGTGACTTACTTATTGACATTTGCTTTTATGAGAAGATTAACAACCCTAACCATCTAGTTAGCTTGGCTCAAGCTTACTTTTAGCAGGATCTCTAAAAGACATATAGCAATGAATGAGATAGCTAGGACAAAGCAAACCCCAAATAAGTGAAGGTGGCACTTCGTGCCACCTTCACTTATTTGGGGTATGTGGATTTCCCCCAATGAGGGTGCAAAATTCTGGTTGTCCGTACTCACCGAAATTCACAACCGTGGAG
>VFQS010002038.1_pt1 | contig 17288 bp, 19 predicted proteins | sample 3512361 | NCBI WGS metagenome assembly VFQS01 (sample SAMN10412375, study PRJNA504923) | tailings metagenome | isolation source: Relicate 1 Philex TSF3 active mining | place: Philippines
TGTCGCACCAAAGCCTCTCCGTCCGACTCGTCCAGAGCGTGGAAAGAAGAAGCCCGCAGCAAAGCCCGTGTCCAATTCTCAGGAGCCGGTGAACGCCCAATAACCTCGGGGTATGACTACCCCAGTGGAATATGAAAAGCGCGGCAAAGTCGGCGTCATCACGCTGAATCGCCCCGAAGCTCGCAACGCAATTAACGGCGACGTCGCGTCAGCATTCGAAGCGGCACTCGATGCACTCGAGGGTGACGACGAGGTGTGGGTTGGAGTGCTTCGTGCGAACACCGCTGGTCAAGAGCGACCGGTGTTCTGTGCAGGTGCAGACCTCAAGGCGATCAATAGCGGTCAAGCCGGGTCGCTGAACACTCCGCGCGGTGGCTTTGCTGGATTTGTCTATCGCGAGCGCAAGAAGCCGATCATTGCGGCGGTGGACGGTCTCGCGACCGCAGGTGGCTGTGAGATCGTGCTCGCCACCGACCTCGTCGTCGCATCGACCCGAAGCGCCTTCGGTCTCGCCGAGGTCTTGCGCAATCTCGTCGCTGGTGCGGGTGGGTTGTTCCGTCTCCCCCAGCTCATCGGCAAGAACGCGGCGATGGAGGTCATCCTCACCGGTCAACCACTCACTGCTCAGCGCGCCTATGAATTGGGCATGGTGAACCGATTGGTGGAACCGGCCGATGTCGAAAAGGAAGCAATGGCTCTCGCAGAACGCATCTGCGGAGCAGCACCTCTTGCCGTGTGGGAATCTCGCAAGGTGGTGAACGCCTCGATGTATGAATCCGAGGAAGCACTCATCGCCATGACGAATAAGGCCTTCGGCGCCATCCTCGCCTCAGAAGATACGAAGGAAGGCCTCACTGCGTTCATCGAGAAGCGTCCTCCGAACTGGAAGGGTCGCTAGTCGAGGTTTCGACCGACGGTAATGACCTGGGATACCAACCCGGTTCGCTCGTAAACATTCTTCGTTTCGCGGTCACCCGGTAGCGCTTGTCCCGCAACGCGGCGGCACCCTTGTGCGCGCGCTTCATCTACCGTCGCATTGACGAGGCTCTCCCCAATTCCGATGCCCCTTGCTGAGTCCTCTACGAAAAGAATTTCGATAGTCAGCACATCGTGGGCACGAGACCACAAGACAACCCCACACGCCTGACCATTGGCGATTGCAACGCGTCCGGGAAGAGTCGAGAGATCGATCCGGTCGAGATGCTCCCACAGCACATCTCCTCCGCGGAACCCTCTCGCATTCGCACGAGCCCCCTGAATCAACCTGACGACATCCTCTCGATCCGTCTCGCCGATCTCGCGAAGGGAGAACGGTGAAGCAACCATCTCAGCTCAACGCCTGGACAACGCTGCGACGATTGCGTGTGGCCGACTCATAGGTCCGAGCCGCAATCTTTCGTTCCTCGGTCCACGATCTCGCCTGCTCGATGATCTGCCGCGCGGTGAGCAACCCGTAGCCCTCGAACGGTTCTGCGATTGTGGTTCCCTCTTGGGGAATCTCTTCGGCGTCACTCTTGACGGGAGACGTTGGCGTGAGTCGCTTCCGGATTTCACGCTCTACACCCTTGAACGCCATCTCTCCGATGAAGCGAGCGTTCCGAAGCGTCTGCTGGATTTTCACGTCAGTGAAAGAGCGGGCACGCATCGTCCTCGACAGGACAACCAGGCGCACTGTTGCGAACCAAGAGGAAGCATTGCGTGCACTGGGTCTCGTCTGGACGCCGCGGCTGGAGTCTTTCCATCCCGTCGGTCTTGTCATCGACGACAACGTCTTCCTCGTCTTCCTCGAGCGGTGTCTCCTCGGCGGCAGTCAGCTTCTCACGGAGGATCGCATCGAGGTCGGCCTCGACGTCATCCTCGGTTCGAAGGTCCTCGTCGTCTTCTTCATCTTCCTCGCCTTTGGCTTTACGTGCGACGGGGGCTTCCTCGACGATCGCGTCGGGGTCCTCCCCTTCGGCAACGTCCGTCAGCTCGCCTTCGTCGAGGAGCTCGTCTCCTTCGATGTCGAGTTCGAGGGAGTCTTCGTCGAGTCCCTCGGCGTCGAGGTCTGGATCGGCAAGGATCTCACCTTCGAGCTCCCCTTCGTCCATCACTTCGTCATCTGACATTCGCACTTCCCTTTCCAGCAGTTGCGGCGAGAGATTAGCCCAACTGAGCCCGAGAGACGCGAATTAACCCTTGCTCCGACGTTCCTCTGCCCGACGCTCGGAATCAAGGCGCTCGAGCTCTGGGGCCTCGCTCGTGATATGCGTCATGGCCTGTGCCAGGGCCTTGTGACCGGCGACTTCGCCGATCTGACGGTACATCTCGAGTGCCACACGCCGGTATGACGGATGTCCCTGTGGCGCCGTGCGGAGCTCGAGCATGTGCATCGCTTCACGAGCGTTGAACTGCATGACATACCTCAGTCGATATGCCATTGAGATCGCATATGGCGCCTGCTCTGGATAATCGGGGCGAAGGGCCTCGTAGAGTTCTCGAGATCGATCCATCGCTTCGGTGAACATCGGGGCGCACCCCGCCGCTTCGACGAGATCCGGCATCACGAACCCATGATCTGGCGAGAGGCGCTGCCACTCGATGGTCAGCATTCGATGGCGCTGGAGGTCTCGGAATGCGCCGTAGTCCCCGAGGACGTCAAATCGGTAACCCGTGCGCTCGAATGCGCGACCTGGTTTGTGTCGACGGTTTTCACGAACACCGACATACGACTCGAACAACTCGGCCTTCTGCGTGTCGCTCAACCTGGAGACTTGTGCGAGCAGCTGACTTTCCGGGAGGTGCGAGTGCGGGTAGCACAGTGCGGCGAGCACCTTGTTCTCGCCGTCGGGATCGAAGTCGACGAGGACGACTTCTTCGCTCGAGTCTGGTTCAATTGCGCCGAAGAGGTCGTCGACCGCGGTCATCGTTGAGTCGTGTCGTTCGGCGAGATAGTCACTCCAGCGACCACCTCGATCGGCCAAGTCGACCCGCTTCAAAAATGACGGAATCACTTTGCGCAACTCGGTCAACATCAGATCCGCGTAATGGCGTGCTTCTGGGAGCGGATGGGCTCGCATCCGCAACAACAGGGCTTCATATCCCTGACCGCTTCCGAAGATCCCCACGTTTGACAACGCGGCAGCTGGTAACACGCCTCGCACTGCATCGAGTCCCTTTGCGCGGGTCGCTTGGTGAAAGACGAAATCGCTGTCCTTGATCGAACGCGGCGTCGTCGCACGAATGTGATCCGTCACGAGCCCGACCATGCTCGAATAAGCGTCGAAGAGTCTGTCGAGATCTCCGACGTACCGCGTTCCGAAGGGGCCGCTCAGGATCTCTGGGTCCCTGAAGTATCGATACCGACCGCCGAGTCGCGCGTCGTAGTTGATGTACCGCGTGCTTTGCTCGAGGTAGCTCATGAGGCGACCCCACTCGAGGATCTTGGTCAACAGGTTCGATGCCTGCTCGCACGCAAGGTGAACGGCACCAAGTTGGGCTACGGAGTCGTCGCCGTACTCGAGGAACACTTTGTCGTAGAGGCGCTCCGCCTTGTCGAGCCCAACAGAGGCATCCACCGAACGATCGCCGGACACATCCAAGTCCTGCACGAACTCATCAAGGAAGAGCCGTCGGAGCGACTTCGGGCTCCTGCTGTAACGAGCGAACAGTGCACCCTTCACGACCTCGGGGAGGTTGACTAAGGCAAAGACTGGGCCATCGAGGTTGGAAAAATATGGCCTCAGGACGGCTGCTTCATCCTCGGTGAAGACTTCTGGGATATAGACCGTCACAAAGGGCAATCTTAGGATTCGCCCTTCACGGCCCCGTGGATGGCTGTCCGACGTAAATCCACTGCGCGTCTGGTCGCACGGACACCTCGATCTGGGTCACAGCACCATGCACCTGTCCGTCGATGACCAGTTGGGTCGCAGGCCCAGACCACTTCCAGGTGGTCACGGTCTCCGTAAGGATCAGTGGATGGGCGAAATGAAGACCTCGGGCAATGCGACGACGCGCCATCAATCGTTGTCGCACGTCCATCGTGGCCGAGATCGAAGCATGTTCGACCCGTGCATCATTCGGATGTGAGCGAACGAACCATTCTCGTCCATCGACGAGACCCGTGTTGGACAGCACGTGGACCTCGGAGCGACTCCACCACCGTCCAAGGGCGATCCAGCTGATGGCCACGGCGCGGGTATGAGAGGTCGACCCTGCACTCAAGAACGCGATCTCGATCAGGTCAATGGGAACGAATAGTGTTGTGTTCGAATGACCCGTGATGCGACACAAATCGCCTCGAGTCAAACCCACTGGCTCATTTCCTTGCGCGGAAACGAGATACATACCAAGCGCAGATTCGGATGTGAACCATCGCGTCGAGGGTGGTGAATCCTGGACGGATCCCCACTCCTCGCCTGGGCGAATCGTCATGGCTCCACCCCACCAATCGAGGCCAACACCACTCCACGCTGGATCGACCCTGCGGCTTCGCGAGCGACCTCTTTCGTCTCGCTATTCGAACTCGTATTCCCAACTTGTCTAAGGAGGTCAGCAATTTGTCGCATCGTCCGAACGAAATCCCCGGGCTGAAGATCTTCGGTGAGCACTTCATCTAAGGCAGCGCCAGCACACCAATCTCGAGCAATATCGAAGAATCCTCGATGAAGTCCACGATGTTGGGTGATGCCGAGGACCTTTTCGTCATCACGAATCGATGCACTGATTCGCTCAATCAGCTTGATTCGCTCTCCCGGTGTTCCACCAACTCGAGTGATTGTCTCGTCGTCGCCACGGGGCTCGAAGACGAAACAACTCATCACGCCACAGAGGTCAGGAGCTGACAGACCATCGAAGACGCCTCGAGACAGTGACTCTGCGATGACAACATCGCACTCGTGGAAGATGGATCGAAGGACTTCCCCTTTCGAGGTAAGGCGCCATCCGTCGACGTAGACGTGGTCGCCGAGCAAGGTCTGGAGGCGTCGAAACTTGGACACGATGGCCCCTTGGCTCTTGTCAATTTGGTCGAAAATCTTGACGCGATCCGTATCGACCTTGATGAGGTCCTTGGCGGCCCGGATGCGCTCCTTGTACAGCGGATCATCATGTGCAATTGAGAGTGGCTCAGAATCGGCTGAGGTGGTCTCGTGGGCGACGGATTTCCGGTCCAGTAGCTTGAGGGCTCGTCGCTGGAATTCATCCGACGTCGGCGCATATGGCTGCGGCAGATCGTGATGATCGAGCACTCGGGGACGAAGTGACACATCATCGCTCGACACGTGTACCACGCCACACCGCGTGCCGATGAGCGTCAGACGAACCTTTGATTTGCGCTCGGACTTTGCAATGACGAGGAGCGCTTCACGGAGCCCCAATTCCTCGCCATGGAGGACGTCGCCGAGTCGCACGAGCGAAAAGGCGTCCGAACGCACTGAACCCTTCTGCGCGGCAGCACGATCTGCCAGTTCGGCGATGTAGGCACGCGCCAGATCCTCACTTCCATCAAACGCCCCAAGAAGTCGGTTTCTCTGAATCTCGAGTCGACCCAGTCGCGCCTGGAGATGCACCACGTCGCGCGCGCTTTGAAATTGAGCAAGGGACAGGTTCAACAAATGTGTCGCTTGTACCTCCGAAGTGGTCGCGATCAGATTCGTCGCCATGTTGTACGTGGGTCGAAATGAAGAGGAAAGATGGAAGGCCTTGCTGGTGACTAGCTGGTGTACGGCGTCGAACGCAACGAACGGCTCCCAGACGACGAATGCCGTTCCACTCGTGTCGATTCCGCGTCGCCCTGCGCGACCGGTGAGCTGCGAGTAGTCACTTGGTTTGATCATGACGTGACTTGTGCCGTCATACTTTGTTAGGCGATCGATCACCACCGTTCGCGCAGGCATGTTGACGCCGACGGCGAGCGTCTCAGTTGCAAAGACGATCTTGATGAGACCCAGGGCGAAGCATCGCTCAACGATCTCCTTGAAGATCGGAACCATTCCGGCATGGTGTGCCGCAATTCCTCTCTCCAACAACTCAGCGAATCGAACAAATCCAAGTGCGGCGAGATCGTCGTCACTAAATGACTCCACCGCTCGATCCGCGATCGCCGCAATCTGTTCCGCTTCCGCGACTGAGGTCAGCCGCATTCCAGACTCGAAGACTTCAACTGCGGAATCCTCACACCCGCGGCGGCTGAAGAGGAAATAGATGGCGGGCAGTCGATCGTGTTCGTGGAGGAATCGCACTACCTCTGTTCGGCGTGGCGACCGTAACCGTGATGGAGATGAACTGCGATGTTGTCGTGGTCCTCGTGTGACTTTGCGCTGTTGGGATTCAAGTCGCATGAAGTCTGAATTGGGTTTGCCCTGCTCGTCGATGACGAATGCTCGAAGACCTGATTGGGACCGATCGTGGACGAGGATCTGGGCGTCCAATGGAACTGGACGATGCGCGGAAAATGCGATGTCGGTCGGACCGCGCACTACGGAGAGCCACCGCGCAATCTCCTCGGTGTTCCCAACCGTTGCCGACAGGCAAATCAGCACCACTTCGGGTGCGAGATGAACGATGATCTCCTCCCACACTCCCCCTCTATAGGCGTCTTGGATGAAGTGCACTTCATCGAGCACCACGACCGAAAGACGTTCGAGTGCGTCATTTCCCGCATAGATCATGTTGCGCAGCACTTCGGTCGTCATGACCATGATCGGAGCGTCGGGATTGACCGTGATGTCCCCCGTCAGGAGACCGACATTGCTCTCGCCATATTCCAGGCACCAGTCCCGATACTTCTGATTCGAAAGAGCCTTGATGGGCGCGGTGTAGATGGCCCGCGTCTGTGTAGCCAGGGCAAGGCGGATCCCGTAGTCAGCGACCAACGTCTTGCCAGAGCCTGTGGGAGCAGCAACGAGCACGCTCCTTCCAGCATCAATTGAATCGAATGCCTTCGCTTGGAACTCGTCTGGCGCAAATGAACGGTCTGAACTCAGGCGTTCGCGGACAGCAGCAGAGTGCTGTGCAAAGGCATGGTCAGTCACTGCCACTTACTTCCCGATTGCGTCGCCTTCGTTGAGCAATAAAGCCAATGGCAACTGCAATCAGAAAGAGAAGAGACATCGGAAGGGCAAGTGCCATCATGCTAATTGGATCGCCACTCGGTGTGATCACTGCGGCTAGGACGAAAATCACCATGAACGACACCCGCCACTGCTTGAGGAGCGCTTGTGGTGTGATCACGTTCACGAGCTGAAGGAACACGATCAACACGGGAAGAAGGAATCCGACACCAAATGCGAGCACCATCAACGCAACCAAACTCACGTACCTCGAGATCTGATATGTCTGCTCGACCCCCTCGCCAGACCACGAGATGAGGAACTCAAGAGCCTTATCCAGTGTCCAATACGCAAGTGCACCGCCGAAGGCGAAGAGGACCACTGAGGAAAGGATGAACGGTACGGAATACTTCTTTTCGCGAGAGCTCAGTGCTGGAACCACGAATCTCCAGATCTGCCACATCACGACCGGTAGGGCGAGGATCAATCCTCCATAGCCAGAGATACGCATACGTTGCGAGAGACCCTCGATTGGACCGAGTGCATAAAGTTCACCTGCGCAGTTGAAGTCTGTTCGTCGAGCACAGAGGTTCACGTATGGGCGCGTCAAGAGACGGAGGAACTGATCGTAGAAAATCAAAATGAATGACGCACCGAGGGCAACGGCGAGAAGACTTCGCACGATTCTTTGGCGCAATTCAGCGAGATGCCCAATGATCGACATCTCCTCCATCGTCGTCGCCGTCTTGCGCCACCCGAACATCAGTGGTCTTCCTCGATGACGCTGCTCTCCTCGGATGGCGTGGGTTCAACCTGAGTAGTGGAGATCTCTGAATCAGCGGGCCCGTCAGTTGTCTCGCTCTCGGTCAACGGTGCACTACCCTCATCCGACACCTCGTATGGAATGAATATTGGTTCGTCTGTCGAAACAGTCTCACTGAGGGATCCCCCCACCTCGTCGGCCGCCGCAGTGAAGACACCTTTGTATTCGTTCGCAGCCTCTTGAAAATCACGAATGGGCTCTGCAAACGCCTGGCGAAAGTCGGACTGTGCATCGGACGTCACTCTCTTGAATTCGCCGTACAACCGACCCGCCTTGCGGAGGACAACGGGGAGCTTTTCTGGACCCAGGACGACGAGCCCGAGGATAAGTAAGAAAACGATCTCACTCCCCGAGAAATTGAACATGCGCCTATTCTAAAGGCGACCCATGCGCGACTCTTGTTCGACTCAGGAATACTCCACTCCACGACCATGCTGAACCCACCAATTCTGTTCGGTCATAGAGGCGCACGAGGTCACTCACAGGAGAACACCGTCGATTCTTTCGAATTGGCGCTTCGACTTGGGGCAACCGGCATCGAGACAGATGCATGGATAACACGGGACGGCTACGTCGTGCTCGACCACGATGGTGAAGTTGGCTCCCGATTTCGCAAGAGGAAAATATCGGCTATTGCCGCGAAAGACCTCCCCTCGCATATTCCAAGCCTCGAAGATTTGTGTCGAATCCGTGGACAGGCTCACCTCAGCATCGACGTCAAGAATGTTGAAGCATTTGAAAAGATCTGTGAAATCCTTCGAACCCAAGGAGTCGATCCGAAGAGGACCTGGTTGTGCCATCCTGATCTAGACGTCGTGTCTTCGTGGCGGCCGATAACGAATTGCAACCTCGTGCATTCGACTCGCTATGCGAGGGTTCAACCACAGTTCGAATCCCACGCAGCCATACTTGCGCAAAGAAGGATTGACGTCGTCAACATGCCGGCTGCGGAGTGGACGGGTGGACTCATTGCTCTCTACCACCGTTTCTCGATCATGTGCTTCGCCTGGAACGTCCAGTACATCGAAGTTGGGCGCCCTCTTGTCGCATCCGGAATTGACGCACTCTATGGAGATTTCGTCGACAGACTCGTTGACGCCGTCACTCCGTAATTACAACCACGACCAATTCGCAAAGGGCCAAATCGTCACGAATGCACGCCCAACGATCAAGTCCTCGTCGATCTCTCCAAACATTCTGCTGTCATACGACTGTGGCCGATTATCACCCATGACAAAGACGTGACCAGGTGTCACCGTGACCTTGTCCATGTCGAAGACTCGACAACGCTCCTCCAAGTCGCTGTAGCTGAGCGTGATCGGATCGAGGTACGGCTCCGCTACGCGCTTTTCATTGACGAAGACGTTGCAGTCGACGATCTCGACAGTGTCGCCCGGTAGTCCAAGGACCCGCTTGATGAGATCGTCGTGTCGGACTATCTCGCCATCCGTCGTGATGCGATCAAAGACGACGACGTCGCCTCTTCCTACCCCATGGAGCCGGTACGACAACTTGTTGACGAGAACCCGGTTGTCCTGGAAAAGCGTCGGTTCCATGCTCGGACCAGAGATGTAGAACTGTTGCAGGACGAAGGTTCGGATCGTGAGGGCAATGACCAGGGCGGTCACGATGACAACGAGCCATTCGCGGAGCACCTTGAGTGGTGACGGGGATTGCGTCGTCTGATCGTTCATCGTTTTGAGTCCTACAAGGACTCAATCAACTTAGTGACTCGGTCATCTTCTGCGAGGAATGGGTCCTTGCACAACACGGTCCGCTGCGCTTGATCATTCAGCTTGAGATGCACCCAATCGACCGTGTAATCGCGCTTCCGAGCCTTTGCCTGTCGAATGAACTCTCCACGCAATCGGGCGCGGGTGGTCTGGGGCGGCTCCGTCATCGCAGTCATCACCTCGGAGTCGGTCGCGATGCGGTCCACGACACCGCGACTCTGCAGTTTGTAGAACACTCCTCGACGGCGCGAAATGTCGTGATACTGGAGATCGAGAGACATCACTCGAGGGTCATCAAGTTCGATGTTCTCTTTCGATCTCATTCCCTCGATGAGGCGGTACTTGGTCACCCAATCACAGGTTCTGTCGAGTCCCAAGGGATCCTTGGCCAATTGTGTCAGCGACTGCCCCCATCTCTGGAGTACATCCTTCTCTTCAGGACTCGACTCGTGATTCTTGAGGTACTTGACGGCCCTTTCGTAGAACTCCGTCTGGATATCGAGTGCCGAGAGCTCTCTTCCACTCGCCAACCGAATCTTCTTCGTGCAGGTCACGTCATGACTGATATCGCGAACTGCCCTGATTGGGTTCTCGAGGGTGAAGTCCCTCAATGAGAAAGACTCATCTTCGATCATGCGCAAGACGAGACTTGTTGTGCCGATCTTGAGATAGGTCGCCACCTCGTTCATATTCGAGTCGCCGACGATGACATGCAACCTTCTGTACTTGTCGGGATCTGCATGTGGCTCGTCGCGCGTGTTGATGATCGGGCGACTTCTCGTCGTCGCCGAACTCGAGGAATCCCAGATGTGCTCGGAGCGCTGAGCGAGGGAAAAGATCGGCCCCCTTGCCGTCTGCAGGACATGACCTGCTCCAGCGAAGATCTGGCGTGTTGCGAGGAACGGAATCAAATGCGGTTCATATGACTCTGGTTCGAGCGCGCGTTCAGTGGAATAGTTCTCGTGGCACCCGTAGGAATTCCCTGCGCTGTCGAGGTTGTTTTTCAGCAGGTAGATCGTTCCGCGAATCCCCTCGTCTCGAAGTCGTTGTTCTGCAGACTCGGTGAGTTCTTCGAGGATTCGCTCGCCGGCTCGATCGTGAATGACTGCATCTCGTGCGCTGTCGCACTCACCTGTTGCGTATTCCGGATGCGAACCGACGTCGAGGTAGAGACGAGAACCGTTCTCGAGGAACACATTTGAGCTCCTCCCCCACGAGACGACTTTTCGAAAGAGGTAGCGAGCGACTTCGTCCGGGCTCAGCCGCCGCTGACCACGGAGAACGCAGGTGATTCCGTATTCGGTCTCGACACCGACGATGCGACGCACACTAGGCCGAGAGGAGTTGGGCAACTTCGACGTCGGTCAAGCGTCGGAAGCACCGCCTCTGGAATCCCCTCTCGAGGACAGCCACTTCAAGATCGGAGGCCGCAAGTGTTCGAGACTGACCCGAGAGCGCAGCAACTGCTGTCTTGATGGACGACTTCAAGTCGTCAGACGGCTTCGCGCCAGTTACTCGAGTCTTCATCTCCTCTGACTCACCGCCGATGACGGCACTGTGTTGTTCATCGAGGACCGTACCGTCATACATGATGCGATACAGGCTGTCGCCATTCTGGGTCGCCCCAACCTCGACGACGAGGATCTCGATCTCCAACGGTTTGACCTCGTGCGTGAACGTCGTGGCGATCAGCTGCGCGTATTGGTTCGCGAGACTCCGAGCGTCAACGTCTTGACGTGAGAACTGATAGCCCTTGAGGTCCGCTGCGCGCACACCGGCGACCCGGAGCTGGTCGAATTCGCTGTACTTTCCAACCCCCGCAAAGGCGATGCGATCATAAATTTCAGAAATCTTGCGAAGGGTCGAACTCGGATTCTCGGCGACGAGGACGATCCCGTTGTCGTACTGCAGTGCGATCAAGGATCGACCACGGGCGATTCCCTTTCGCGCGTAATCTGCGCGATCCTGCATCATCTGCTCAGGAGAGACGTAATACGGCATGCTCATGCGTTCTTCGCCTCCTCGGAGATCGCGGTAAACACCCGAGAGAGTGCGGAGTCTTGAACGAATGAGAATCCTTGTGCGTTGATTGTTGCGACAGAGGGATAGATGCCGCGCACGGAATCAAAGCCTCCAGTCGCGCTATCGGCCTCGGCTGCTTGCCACAGCGCACGACACGCCAGTGTCACGGCTGCCTCGAGTGACAGCGAAGTCTTCCATCCGAGTCGAATGGTGGTCGATGCATGAAGCATGCCTGAACCTGTAGCCACGAAGTCCTTCTCTTCATATCGACCACCCGTGGCGTCGTACGCCCAGATGCGAGATGACTTCGACGCCGGTTCATAACCAGCAAAAATTGGAACGACCATCAGGCCCTGCATTGCCGCTGGAAGATTGTTGCGCACGAAGAGCGACAACTGGTTCGCCTTTCCCTCGAGCGAAAGGCTTTGACCTTCGACTTTTTCGTAATGCTCGATCTGCAACTGGAATAGCTTGACCATCTCCATCGCAGTGCCCGCTGCACCAGCGATTGCGACCGCGCTATACATGTCAGCCTGCATCACCTTGTCCATCTCGCGATGGGAAATCAGATTTCCAGACGTCGCTCGCCGGTCACCGGCGATGACGACGCCCTCTGATGAACGAATTGCGACGCAGGTCGTCGCGTGCGGGATGGCGAGGGCGCTTGCGTCAGTCGACAGCGCGGCAAATGGTTCGATTCCGTTTGCCCTCAAGAGCGCATCGAAACGGGGGCCGATCTCCGGTACGAAGCGACTCACTGGCCACCCTTTTGCACGTAGTTCTTGACGAATTCTTCTGCGTTGGTCTCGAGAACCTCATCGATCTCATCGAGCAGGTCGTCGAGCTCGGCGACGAGATCGGATTGAGGGCTCTCAGCGGTGGTCGCAGGAGCGATCTCTTCCGTGTGGGACGAGCTAGTGGCAGGCTTTCGAATGCGTTCGGCCATGGGCTGAGGGTATCGCAGTTACCGGAGCCTTTTCCATCGCAACGGTTCGTGAACTAGCGTCCTTCGAGTCTCTTGAGCAGGGTCGACAGATTTGGATCGCCCTCGAAGAGGCGCTCAGTGAGATTCCTCGTACCGCGCAGCGGATCCGGCATGGCTATGCGCTTCAACACGTCTCCGCCGATGTCGACCACGATCGAATCCCAGTTCGCGGACACGATTTCATCCGAATAGCCCCTCATGAGCATGCCCCGCATGTACGCACGAGTGTCCTCGGGTGGTGCATCGACTGCGAGTGCCACATCTGATGCAGGGACAAGAGTTTCAAGTCCGCATTTGCTGGCGAGGCACTTGTTGGGTCGAAGGTCGTGATACTGCAGATCAATTGCCTTCAGGCGTGGGTCTCCATCTGTCAGTCCGTGGCGATCCCTGAATCCGTCAACAAGACGCTTCTTTGCAACCCAGTCGATCAGGCGCGGCGCCTCATCACTCATGGTTTCAACGGCATTCAGCATGCGCTCCCACGTCGACAACACGAGTGAAACGACATGCGGGGAGGATCCGATGTCCATGCCTCCTGCAACCGCCTCGGCACACCGTTCGTAGAGATCACGCTGAATCTCCATCGCTGACATCAGACGTCCGTCGTGGAGCGTGATCTTGTGAGTGAACTCGAGATCCCTCGAGACCTGTCGAATCTCGGCAACGGGATCGTCGATGACGAGGTGAGGCGGATACAACCCTTCCTCGATGAGCGCAAGAACCAGTTGAGTTGATCCGACTCGTACGAAGGTCGCTGCCTGGCTCATATTCGCGTCGCCAACGATGACATGGAAACGCCGCAAGTGAGTCGGGTCACAATGGGGTTCGTCGCGCGTATTGACGATCGGTCGCTTGATCGTGGTTTCGAGTCCAATCTCTTCTTCGAAGAAGTCCGCACGCTGAGAAATCTGGAAACCTTCGAACGTCGGTCTGTTGGCGGGAAACTCCGAGCCGACCTTGCCCGCCCCGACGATGATTTGGCGCGTGACGAAATGCGGTGTGATGAATGCCGCTAGCTGATCGAACGGCACGAGTCGTGAGACGAGGTAGTTCTCGTGACTGCCGTAGCTGTTCCCTTTGCCGTCCGAATTGTTCTTGTGCGCGACGATTGAAACTCCCTTTGGCAGTTGCTGATTGGCTAGATCGAGGGATCGACGCAAGATCTCATCAGCTGCAAGGTCATATCGCACGATGTCGAGCGCGTTCGTGCACTCGGGACCTGAAATTTCTGGATGCGCATGATCCACGTAGTAGCGCGAGCCGTTGTTCAGGACGCTATTGACGAGCTGGACCTCAATCTCGGGCAGGAACTGGTCATCGAGTGTGAAACCTCGAGCATCCTCGTCGGGTCGCTCGAGCGAGTAGTCCCACGATGAGGTTCCTCCGCTGTAGGAGCCGACCACGAGCGATGATGCTGCAATCGGGCCCATATCGGAACCGACGGCGAGGATGCCGTACTCGGTCTCGATTCCACAGATCTTGGGAGTCGCCACTTACAGGTACTGCCCCGTCACTGCCCGCTCGATAGCTTTGCCACCCAGATCCTTCCGTGTGCCATCAGCGTTCGATCTCAGGGTTCGCACGAAGACGATGCGTTCGCCTCGACGACCCGAAATTCGCGCCCAATCATCCGGATTGGTTGTATTCGGCAGGTCCTCGTGTTCGTGGAATTCCTCGCGCACGCTGTCGATCAGGTCGTCCGTGCAGACGCCCTTTGTCCCACCGCTCAACTCCCGCTTGATAGCGCACTTCTTCGCGCGCCGGACGATGTTTTCAATCATCGCGCCGGAGGAAAAGTCCTTGAAATGGAGAACCTCTTTGTCGCCAGTTTGATACGTCACTTCGAGGAACTCATTCTCCAATTCCGTCGAATACATCGCCTGAACCGTGCGCTCGATCAGGGTGTCAAGAGTTTCACCCTCGGGCAACTGGAGCGGCACATCGGTCGTCAGATAGCGACCGAAGATCTGTCGCGCTGCGTCTGCATTGGGCCGATCGATTTTGATTTTCACGTCGAGTCGTCCCGGACGCAGGATCGCTGGATCGATGAGGTCTTCTCTATTTGTCGCCCCGATGACGATGACGTTCTTCAGGCTTTCCACACCATCGATTTCCGCGAGGAGCTGTGGAACGATCGTCGATTCCATGTCACTCGAGATTCCCGAGCCGCGAATGCGGAACATCGAATCCATCTCGTCGAAAAAGATGATGACGGGCCAGCCCTCGAAGCTCTTTTCGCGTGCACGCTGGAAGATGAGTCGAATGTGACGTTCGGTTTCGCCGACGTACTTGTTCAAAAGCTCCGGGCCCTTGACGTTGATGAAATAACTCTTTGCCTTGTCCGCACCAGCCTTGGCTCCCACTTTTTGGGCGAGACTGTTGGCGACTGCCTTGGCGATCAACGTCTTTCCACATCCAGGTGGGCCGTAAAGCAAGATGCCTTTCGGTGCGGGCAAGTGGTACTCGCCGTACAGGTCTGCGTGCAAGAAAGGCAGTTCGACTGCATCAGCGATGTGTTCGATCTGTGCCCCGAGTCCACCGATGTTGTCGTAGCTGACGTCGGGTACCTCCTCCATGAAAAGATGCTCGAAGTCATCCGTGCGCAGCTGTTCGATCACCAGCTCGGTTCGCGGTTCGACGATTATGACGTCCCCTGTGCGAAGGTTTTTGCCACGGAGTGGGCTGGCCAGCTCGAAGACGCGATCGTCATCCCCGCGCATCGTGACCACCACACGTGTGCCATCCTCGAGCACTTCCTTCAGGGTTGCGACTTCTCCCGTTCGACTTCCCTTGCTCACCGCGACGATCGCAGACGCGTCATTGAGGACGACCTCTACGCCAACTTCGAGGTCATCTGCACCGAGGGCGGGGTGAGCGCTCACGCGCAATTTGCGCCCATTGGACACCACGTCATATCGACCTTCGGCCTCGTGTCGAGCAACGATCACCCCGTAGACCATTGGTGGAGTCGTCAACTTGGTGACCTCTTCACGCAACTTTCCGATGTGGTCACGCGCTTCGCGGAGGGTGAACTCGAGCTTTTCGTTCTGCGCCGTCAGGCGTGCAACATGACTCTTGGCTTCGAGAAGTCGGTCCTCTGGCGTCACCGGCTTGCCAGACCGCGAACCGCTGTCGTCTGTTGCCATCTACGCCTCCCGAGAGTGTGCCGTCGGTCTCAAACTAGTGAGCAGTTTTCGATGCGTCCAATGCCTGCTTGCCTTCATTTCCACGAACGTGGCGTGTACTCTTGAGGCAGCCTCAGGGCCTAACGGAAAGGTAGTTATGAAGGTCTGGATTGATCAGGATTTGTGCACGGGTGACGGGTTGTGCGAGGAAATTGCCCCGGATGTGTTCACGTTGCTTGACGACGGCCTTGCCTACGTCCGTGAGAAGGACAAGATCTTCGCCACTGCCAAGGGCAACCCACAGGGTGCCGAGGGCATGGCGAACATCCCGGAAGACAAGCTCGACGGCGTCATTGAGTCGGCCGAAGAGTGTCCAGGAGAGTGCATCTTCATCGAGCCATAAGGCTCAGCCGAGATAACGCGCGACGGTGAGAAACGCCGTGTGTGCAACCATACGGTGATCGGGTCGAACTGCTTGGCCTTCGATGTGCCACGTCCGATGTAGCACTTCCAAGGTGCGCTCCTCTATCCAGCCACTTCGCATTGCCTCGCGAACCTTGACCGCTTGGGTGATGCTCGGCGTGTAGGCCACGAGCAACCCGCCGGGCAGCAACGCCTTGGTTGCGTGCGGAACGACGTTCCATGGTTCGGGAAGGTCGAGGATCATGCGATCGAAACCCTCCTCGTCGATGCCCAAATAGGCATCCCGAATGGAGACGTTGTAGCGACCAAGTGGTTCTTCTCCCAGAAATGAGCGCACGTTGGCAACTGCTCGATTCGCAAAGTCGTCACGGATTTCGTAGCCAGTGATGTGCGCGCCGGCTCGAAGCATCGCCATGGAGAGTGCTCCGGAGCCGAGGCCAGTCTCGAATACCCGAACACCAGGCTTGATGTCGCCGATCATGCAGATGGTTGCAAGATCCTTGGGATAGATGACCTGAGCGCCTCGGGGCATCTCGAGAACAAAGTCCTCGAGGGTCGGACGCAACACGTGGTATCGCGATCCCTTGCCGGTCTCGAGGACGACTCCCTCCCGAGCCCCGACGATTGCAGAGTGAGCGATGAATCCTGCGTGCGTGTGGAACTCGCCACTCTCCTTCAAGACCTCGAGATATCGGCGGTCCTTTGAATCGCGAATGATGACGCGCTCGCCGTAGGCAAATGGTGCGCTCACGACAATGAACTCCTGCGTCGATTCCGAACACTTCGCGTCACGATCAGCGCGAGCCGCACGACAGGTTCAACCCACCATCCGACGAAACGTCGAGCGACCTTCAGACCCGCCCACCTCGCCAATCGCACGCTGCGTGAACGCTTTGGACGAGATGTCGCGTCAGCGGTCAATGCGATTCCTCGACCGACGTCCCTTGCGACGACCAAGGAAGTAAGCAGCGATCAAAGCAACCACACCACTCGCGACGCCACCCGCGACCACCAACGACTTCTTCTCCTCAGTCACACCTGACAAATCTTGCTGAAGAGCGCGCAAGGACCTTTCGATGTCGTGGCGCGTGACCTTGTCTGGTTCGGTACTCATCGGGCATCGTCTCCGGGATGCAGCACACC
>VFQS010002040.1_pt1 | contig 17274 bp, 14 predicted proteins | sample 3512361 | NCBI WGS metagenome assembly VFQS01 (sample SAMN10412375, study PRJNA504923) | tailings metagenome | isolation source: Relicate 1 Philex TSF3 active mining | place: Philippines
ACGGCGGCCTGGCCTTCGGCCTCGATCGCATGGTGATGCTGCTGGCGGGCGAGGAATCGATCCGCGACACCATTGCCTTCCCAAAAACCCAGCAGGCGCGCTGCTTGATGACCGGCGCCCCCGGCGGTGTGGCCACCAAACAGCTCGAGGAGCTGCACGTGGCCAGCACCTGGGTGGAGGAAGAGGCGCAGGGCTGACGCCCTGGCTTCTGGGCCCCACGCCTCGGGCAATCCCGAACACAACTGTGGGATTTGAGGGTGGATCTCAACTGAGACTGGATCGTTGGGGGGCTGTTCCAGGCCAAGCCTGTGCCCAAGGGCCCTCCCAGCCCCAAGACCGCATCCGGCAGCCGACGCGGCAGCACCGATCTGGTGCGCCTCTACCTGCAGGACATCGGCCGCGTTGACCTGCTCAGCCACGAGGAAGAGCTAACCCTGGCCCGCCAAGTGCAGCGGCGAGAACGCTTGCTGCGCGAGCGCAAGCGCCTGGCTGCAACGGCCACGGAACTCCAGGATCTGATTTCCTTGGAAGACGGGCGACAACGACTGGCCTCGCAGCTGGGCCACTGGCCGGCGGTGCAGCAGTGGGCCGAACATCTCGGCTGCGCGGTGCCGTCACTGCGCGAGCGGCTTCGCCAGCGCCATGAGGCCTGGGCCGAGCTCAGCGGCCTGAGCGTGGCCGAGCTGAAGCAAGCGCTGCATCACGGCCGCCGCGCTCGCGACCGCATGATCCAGGCGAACCTACGCCTGGTGGTGGCGGTGGCCAAGAAGTATCAGCAGCGGGGTATGGAGCTGCTCGATCTGGTGCAGGAAGGCACCCTTGGACTCGAGCGGGCCGTGGAGAAATACGACCCCACCCGCGGCTTCCGCTTCAGCACCTACGCCTACTGGTGGATCCGCCAGGGGATCACCCGCGCCATCGCCACCCAGAGCCGCACGATCAGGCTGCCGGTGCACGTAACCGAAAAGCTGAACCGCATCAAAAAAGCCCAACGCCAGATCGCCACGGAGCACGGCCGCCTGGCCTCGGTGAGCGACCTGGCCCGCGAACTGGGCCTGAGCGAGGAAGTGGTGCGACTCACCCTGATGCGTGTGCCGCGCTCCGTGTCACTCGACACGCGGGTGGGCCGCGAGCAGGACACCCAACTGGGGGATCTGCTCGAAGACAGCCACGCCACCCCCGAGCAGGAGCTAGCCCGCGAAGCCCTGCACGACGACCTGGAGGCCCTGCTGGAGGAGCTCACCAGCCGCGAAGCCGCCGTGATCCGCCTGCGCTACGGCCTCGAAGACGACACCCCCCAGACCCTCTCCCAGATCGGCGAAGACCTGCACCTCTCGCGAGAGCGGGTGCGCCAGATTGAATCACGCGCCTTGCTCAAGCTGCGCCAGCCCCAGCGGCGCTGCCGCGTGCAGGACTACATGCGCAGCATCGACCGCGACCAGCCGGGGGACTGAGCACCTGGAGGCCCCAGGAGCCGGCCGGTACATTGAAGGGTCGCTACGGGTGCCATGGCCAAGTTCGTCTTCGTGACCGGTGGCGTGGTGTCGAGCATCGGCAAGGGGATCGTGGCCGCCAGCCTGGGGCGCCTGCTCAAGAGCCGGGGCTACAGCGTTTCGATCCTCAAGCTGGATCCGTATCTGAATGTGGACCCGGGCACGATGAGCCCGTTCCAGCACGGTGAGGTGTTCGTCACCGAAGACGGCGCCGAGACCGACCTCGACCTGGGCCACTACGAGCGCTTCACCGACACGGCCATGTCGCGCCTCAACAGCGTGACCACCGGCTCGATCTACCAGGCGGTGATCAACAAGGAGCGCCGCGGCGACTACAACGGCGGCACCGTGCAGGTGATTCCCCACATCACCGGCGAGATCCGCGAGCGTATCCACCGTGTAGCCGCCAACTCAGGTGCCGACGTGGTGATCACCGAGATCGGCGGCACCGTGGGCGACATCGAATCGCTGCCCTTCCTCGAAGCCATCCGTGAATTCCGGGGCGACGTGGGCCGCAACGATCTGGCCTACGTGCACGTGACGCTGCTGCCCTACATCGGCACCTCCGGCGAACTGAAAACCAAACCCACCCAGCACTCGGTGAAGGAGCTGCGCTCCATCGGCATCCAGCCGGATGTGCTGGTATGCCGCAGCGACCGCCCGATCACCGAAGAGCTCAAGGGGAAGATCGGTGGCTTCTGCGGCGTGCCCAAGCGGGCTGTGATCCCGGCCCTTGATGCCGACAGCATCTACGCCGTGCCGATCACCCTCGAGCAGGAAGGCCTCTGCCGCGAGGTTCTCGATCTGCTCGGCCTGGCCGACCACGACAGCGACATGGCCCGCTGGGCCGAAATGGTGGCCAAGCTGCGCAACCCTGGCCCCTCCGTGAAGGTGGCGCTGGTGGGCAAATACGTGCAGCTCAACGACGCCTACCTCTCGGTAGTGGAGGCCCTGCGCCATGCCTGCATCGATCTGGGTGCCGGCCTGGATCTGCACTGGATCTGCGCGGAACAGATCGAAGAGCAGGGCGCCGATGCGCTGCTGCGGGGCATGGATGCGGTGGTGGTGCCGGGGGGCTTCGGCAACCGGGGCGTGGACGGCAAGGTGGCCACCATCCGCTGGGCGCGCGAGCAGCGGGTGCCCTTCCTGGGCCTGTGCCTGGGCATGCAGTGCGCCGTGATCGAGTGGGCCCGCAACCAGGCCGGCCTCACAGGCGCCACCAGCGCCGAACTCGATCCCGACACCGCCCACCCCGTGATCCACCTGCTGCCCGAGCAGCAGGACGTGGTGGATCTGGGCGGCACGATGCGCCTTGGCGTGTATCCCTGCCGGCTGGCACCGGGCACCATGGGCCACCGCCTCTACGGCGATGAGGTGGTGTACGAGCGCCACCGCCATCGCTATGAGTTCAACAACGCCTACCGCAACCTCTTCCTGGAATCGGGCTACGAGATCAGCGGCACCTCCCCCGATGGCCGCCTGGTGGAACTGATCGAGCTGAAAAACCACCCCTTCTTCACCGCCTGCCAATACCACCCCGAATTCCTCTCCCGCCCCGGCCGGCCCCACCCCCTGTTCCGTGGATTGGTGGAGGCAGCGCAGCAGCGCCTGCCGAGCAGCCCGCGTGAAGCAATTGGCCATAAGCAGGCCATCCGGAACACAACACCTGCGGCATGAGCACAGCGGAGTGCAACAACGCCTCCAGCCTGCCGGTGGTGGAAACCTTTCACTCCATTCAGGGGGAGGGCCTGCATGCTGGCCGGAGCGCCTTCTTCATTCGACTCGGCGGCTGCGATGTGAGCTGCAGCTGGTGCGATACCAAACACTCATGGCCCGCGGATGTCCATCCGCAGCAATCGTTGGCCAATCTGGCCCGGGAAGCTGGGGCGGCGGCTGAGGCTGGGGCGGCCTTCACTGTGATCACCGGTGGAGAACCCCTTCACCACCAGCTGGATGACCTATGCGCGGCCCTGCAAGCCACGGGTCTTCCCCTCCACCTGGAAACAAGCGGGGTCGACCCCCTCAGCGGGAGCTTCGACTGGATCACCCTCTCTCCCAAACGCCACCATCCGCCATTGGCATCGCTGCTGGCGACCTGTCAGGAGCTGAAGGTGGTTGTGCATGAATCGAGCGATCTGCGCTTTGCAGAGGCAATGGCCGAGGCAGCCATCACGGTTGGAAACCGGCCCCATCTGCTGTTGCAACCAGGCTGGAACAACGAAGCCGGGCAGAGACTGAGCATTCAATTCGTTAAAGCCCATTCCGCTTGGCGCCTGAGCTTGCAGAGCCACAAGCAGATAGGCATACGTTGAGGGCAATCAGAGCTGATCACACCCAGCTGATCAAAACACAGCCGAGATGATCAAAACACAGCCAGGCTGATCACAATACAGCCTAACTAAATACGGCGCAGGGCATCGGCTTTGTCCTGGAAGCCACCGAGTAGCAACTGCAAATAACTCACCTTGCGCAGTTTGATATTGGCCGTGAGACTCATTCCCACCTGTAAAGGGAGAATCTGACCTCCCTTAAGCTTGAACTGCTGAGAGTCGAGCGCGACCACAGCCGGATAGCGGTAGACCTGATTGCGCTCATCCGGCGGCAGCGCATCTGAACCAATCCTTGTCAGACGACCAGCCAAAACTCCAAAGTCTGTGGCAGGGAAGGAATCAATCGAGAGATCAACAGGCTTCCCCAGCCGAACAAAACCGATATCCGAACTGTTGATTTCCACCTTAGCCTGCAGATCAGAAAAAGGCACAATCTTCATCACCGGCTCACTGGTCTGGGCGACAAACCCAGCTCCCTTAGGCTTGAGATCAAAGACAATGCCATCCACTGGCGAGCGCAGATCTTGATAGCGGATGTTCACCGATAGCTCGGTAAGGCTGCTGCGCTGGTCCGCCAATTCGCCATTGAGCTGCTGTATCTGCTGCTGCAGGATTGCGGTCTGACGCAGACGATCGACCTGGACTTTTTCGAGCTCACCTTCCACCTCGCGCACCTGGTTGTTCTGCTGGAGCACCTGAAGCTCAGCAGCTGCACCCGAGCTCTTCAGGCTCTGCAAACGATCAAGAATCTGCTGCTCAAGCACGAGGTTACGACGCAAGACAAGCTGTTCCGTGTCGTTGAGATTGAGATAGCGACTCAGCTCGAGCTGCTTCAGGCGTAGCTGTTGTTGCTTAGCGGCTATACCCTGGCGGATGCTCGCCTGGCGATCAACAGTGGCTTCGTTGTCAAGACGCATCAGGATCTGCCCCTTCTTCACCCGTTCGCCTTCCTTCACCAAGAGTTCTTCGAGAACGCCGCCGGCCGGCATCTGCACCGTTTTCACGTTGCCTATCGGCTCGAGTGTGCCCGTAGCCACCACAACCTCATCAGTCTTTGCCAGAGCCAACCAGGCCAGTGCCGCGCCTGTGGTGCCGATCAGCGTCCAAATGATGGCGCGCACCAGAAACCGAGATTGCTGTAGCCCCAATTCCTCACGGTTGGACTGAACACGGCGCTCGATCGCCGACTGAGCGGCCTTAACGAGTGCACCAGGTTTGAGAAGCGTTGGCATCAGGCGGGCTCCTGTTGGCGATAGAGGGCGTAGTAGCGACCGCGCTGTTCAATCAACGCATCGTGGCTGCCGGTTTCCACCACGGCACCCTCGTGCATCATCACGATCAGATCAGCGCGGCGGATTGTGGACAGACGGTGTGTAATGAAGAACACCGTGCAATGCTTCAATCCATCAAGAAGGTTCTCGCAGACGCGGCGCTCGGTGTCGTAATCAAGGGCACTGGTGGCCTCATCCAAGACCAACAGCCTTGGCTTGGAGAGAAGGGTGCGGGCCAGAGCAAGACGTTGTCGCTGGCCACCGGAAAGGTTGGCACCCCTTTCACCCACATTGGCGCTGTATCCGCCCGGAAGCTCCATGATGAAGTCATGGGCGCAGGCGAGTCTTGCCGCCTCAACGATCGCCTCGCTACTGGCATCCGGATCAGTGAGAGCGATATTTTCGGCCACTGAACCGCTGAACAGCAAGGGCTCCTGAGGAACGATTCCGATCTGCCGCCGAAGCGAGTAGAGCTCCACTTTGTCGATGTCGTAGCCATCAATCAGGATTCGGCCACTCGCTGGGTCGTAGAGGCGCGAGAGCATTTTTGTGAGCGTGCTCTTGCCACTGCCGCTCTGACCGACCACACCTACAAAGGTGCCCGCTGGAATCTTGAGTTCGATGTGGTTGAGAACAAGCGCCGAGCCAGGCGTGAACGAAAAGCTCACATCGTTAAAACGCACTTCACCCTCTATCGGAGGCAGAGGGATCTTGCCCTTGTCTGCCTCATCCGATTCCTCGGGAGTATCAACAACATCAGCCAAGCGCTCAAAGCTAACTTTCAGCTCTTGAATGTTCTGCCAGATCGACGAGAGCCGCAACATCGGCTGCGTAACATAGCCAGAGATGATGCGGAAAGCAATCAGCTGACCGAGGGTCATCTCGCCCTTGAGCACCAACGTGGCCCCCACCCAAAGAACCAAAAGCTGAGACAGCTTCTGCAAAACTTGTGAGGTTTCAGAAAGGACGGTACCCGTGACCGTTTTTTCAAATGTGCGGCCGATGTAGTTGTTGTAAAGGCTTTGCCATTTCCAACGACTGATCATCTCCACGTTCTGAGCCTTCACGGTTTGGATACCGGTGAGCACCTCCACCAGATGACTCTGGGTGCGAGCATTTTCCTGGGCTGCGTCGCGATATTGACGACGAAACAGCGGCGCACCCACCATCGTGAGGCCGACTTGGATGGGCAAAACACAGAGTGCAATCAGGGTGAGTACCCAGCTGTAGAGCACCATTACCACCACGTAGATCACCGAGAAGGCCGCGTCGAGCAGCGTGGTGAGGGCTTGACCAGTCAGGAAATTACGAATCTTCTCGAGCTCAGCGATCCGCGTGCCAAGTTCACCAACCGGACGACGATCGAAGTAGTTGAGAGGAAGGCGAAGCAGGTGATCGATCACCTCGGAGCCGAGCCGCAGATCGATGCGGTTGGTGGTTTCACTGAAGAGAAAGGTGCGCAGCGCACCAATCACCCCCTCAAGCAGGGTCACCGCCACCAGCGCAATACCCAGGACCTGCAGTGTGTCGAGGCTGCGCTGCGAAATCACCTTATCGATGATCACCTGGATCAGCAGGGGGTTGGCCAGGCTGAACAGCTGCACCACAAAGGAGGCCAGCAGAACCTGGAAGAGAATGCCCCGGTAGCGACGCAGCGCTGGCCAGAACCACCCGAAATTGAAGCGTTTCTCCGGCGTGCTGTTGCGGCGCTCCAGCAACAGAAATTCGATGCCCTCTGGGTAGATCTCAGGCAGATCGGCCGGAGCCACCTGCACCAGACCATCACGGGGCGATGCCACCTGCAGACCTCGGGCATTAGCGGCACGCACAAGTGCGAAGCCCTCCTTCCAAGGAATCAGCGCCGGAGTTTGAAGCCGGGTGCCCTGACTGGCCGGCACCTGCACACCACTGACATGGAGGCCCATCATCGCGGCGATATTTCCGCAGAGCTGCAGATCAGGTGTCTGACCGCGCCGCAGGGAGTCGCGCAGGATTTTCTCGATCGCATCACGGCGGAAGGGCAGCTCCAGATCCGTCGCCAGCATCTGGAAGCAGGCCAGGGTTTCCTCCAGAGGCCCCTCGCCACGGAGCAGGCGGAACGGTTTCTGATGACGGTCCCCTAAATCCAAACCGGAGGCCTGGGGCCCCGTGGTGAGCACCTCATCGGTGCTTTGACCGGGCGCCAAAGCAACAGCGGAGACCCGCGCCCCCCCCCCCTCCTCCGCTGCGGGGACGGACTGAAGCGACACGAACCAATCGGCAGGAATCGCGATCAAACGCGGCGGCAGCGGCGGATGCGCCGCGGGCACGCCGGCAGAAAGGTCCAGCCGCGCACCCAAGGGGTGGTCGGGAAGGTTGTGGCTAGCCGCCAGCAGCAGCTGATCGGGGGGCAGGGCAGCCAGGGCCTCGGCTGTGGGCGACACCAAATGGGCAACCACGCGAGCCTGCTGCAACAGGGCAGCCAGCCCAGTCTGCTGACGCGGATGAGCCTGCAACAGCAGTTGCACCAGAGCCGCAAGCTCGGCGGTGAACAGGTGCGTCCCACACCACTGGGCAAAAGCCGGCTCAGCTTGAAGCAGCTGCAGCACCAGTGCATCGGGCAGGGCCAACGCTTCCACCTCGGCGGAGGCACTCACCTCCTCACAAGCCTGCACCCTCAACAGCGAGGCGAGGCCCACCACATCCCCCGGACCGAGTTTTTCGAGCGTCACCAGACGGCCCTGATCGCGGCCGAGCAGACGGGCCTGACCAGTGATGATCCAAAGAATTTCGCTGGGGACCAGATCGCCACGGCAGAGGAGCTGACCCGTGCTGAACCGACGAACCTCAGCACCTGCCTGGAGGGCTGTCGCACCCTCCTGGCTGAGGGCGCTGAAGGCGGGATGCCTGTCGAGCAGAGCGGAGGGGCTAACGCTGGTCATGCGGACAAGGCCTCCGGTGCGGGCACTGTCAGCTGTGAACGGATTGCTTTGATCTGAGCAGACACCTCGGATTCCAGCCACTCCTCAAACAGTTCCTGGCTCATCTGCTCTGCCATCGCCTCATCAAAGGTTGCCGATGTGAGCGATTCCAACCGAAACACCAGCCACCACCGCTCGATCCGAAACGGTTCCTGAACAACCCCGGGCGTGGCCGTGCGCAGACGCTCCACCAGCTGGGGATGGGCCTGCGTCAGAGGAGCAGGGCCGACCACGCCGCGGGTGGTGCGCTCAGGCCCTTCCGAATAAGTGGCCGCCAGATCGGCGAAACTGCACTCCTCGTCTTCAAGCCGCAGATAAAGCTCCCGGGCGAGCCCTTCGTCGCCAAGACGAATCAGGCTGTACACCACTCGATCCAGCTGATTCTTCCGATCGAGAAAGCGAGCCTCGGCCTTGGGCCGATAGAGCCGCTCGCAATGACGGCGTAAACGTAAGGGGCGCTCAATCAGCGCGAGCAGCGCCTCCCGACTCAACAACTGTTCCTGACGCCATTGTTCGAGCTCCTCAGCATCACCGAGTTGACGTTCCTGGGCGAAGGCCGCCACCGCCTGCTGACGTTCCTCGTCCTGCACAGACTCCTGCGCCAAAGCATTCTGTAACTGGATCTGACGCAGCAGCGGCCTCAACAACCCGTGCTGGGCGAGCAGACCTAGGGCTGCAGGGTTGAGGTCGACCACCGAAGCGGAACTCAAGGCGTGGTTTCCAATCGCGCGCATCTTGACAGCCTCAACGCAATTCGCCACAAGTCCAATAAAGACAGATGTGAAACAGCACTGCAGCGCCGCGCGCCAACCACCCGACGCAACAACCCCAGCAGGCTCTAGGAGCCACGGCGAGCTGCCGGGACTGGGACGTGCGCTGATGTTGGGGATGATGGTGGTGGTCACGCAAGTTCCCCCAGAGGCGCACCGGAGCTGATCGCCCGTTGCCCGGCCTGCCATGAACAGCTCAATGCCCACCGCCATCGCCCTGCTCTCCGGCGGACTGGATTCCGCCACTGCTGCGGCCTTATCGATCGAAGCCGGCTACAAAGTGATCGGTCTCTCCTTCGACTACGGCCAACGCCACCGCCGGGAACTACAGGCGGCTGCGCATGTGGCCCAGGCGATGGGCCTGGCGGAGCACCACACCGTGACGGTGAATCTGGCCGCCTGGGGAGGATCAGCCCTCACCGACGCGGCGATCGCCATCCCGAACGATGGCGTGCAAAGCGGTGTGATCCCTTCCACCTACGTGCCGGGCCGCAACACGGTGTTCATCGCCATCGGTCTAAGCCTGGCGGAAGCACGATCGGCGGAGCGGCTGGTGCTCGGGGTCAACGCCGTGGATTACTCCGGCTATCCCGACTGCCGGCCCGACTACCTCGAAGCCTTTCAGCACCTCGCTGATCTCGCCAGCAAGGCCGGCCGCGAGGGCCATGGCACCCAGCTCTGGGCTCCGCTGGTGACCTGGAGCAAAACGCAGATCGTTCAGGAAGCCCTGCGGTTGCAGGTGCCGGTGGCGGACACCTGGAGCTGTTACAGCGGCGGTGAGCAACCCTGCGGTGTCTGCGACAGCTGCCGCATCCGCGATGCAGCCCTGGTGGAGGCCGGCCATCCAGACCTGGCCAGCGCAGCAGTTCGCAGCCGCTGATGGCGCCCTTGCCGATCCCCAGCACGCGGCACCCCGTGGCCTGGCGCCCGCCGGCGCAACTGGCCCCGCTGCTGGCTGAACGGTGGGGCACGGAGGGGCTGATCTGGCTGGATGGTGATGGCAGCTCGCTCGGGCGGTGGGCCACCCTGGCGGCGGATCCGCTGGAGCAGCGCTGCTGTCGCGGGCTCCCTGGGGAAAGCGGCGCCGACGACCCCTTTGCGGAACTAGCCAACCTGGGGCCCGGGCATTGGTGCGGCTGGCTCAGCTACGAGGCGGGTGCCTGGGTGGAACCAGCCAACCCCTGGAAGCCCGACACCATGGCAAGTCTCTGGATCGCCCGCCATGACCCGGTGCTGCGCTTCGATCTGGTGAACCAACAGCTCTGGCTGGAAGGGCACGATCCGGAGCGGCTGCAGGCCATGGCGCACTGGCTGGAACAACTGCCGACCCAGCCACACCAGGGCAGCCGCACCCCAGCGATCGCCGTGCCGAAGCAGCACTGGCAATGGCACAGCAACCTGCAAGGCTTCGCCGCCGGTGTGGAGCAGATCCGCACCCTGATCGCCAGCGGCGATCTGTTTCAGGCCAACCTCACCGCCTGCTGCTGCACCACACTGCCGGAGCAGGGCGGGGGCGAGGCAGCCCTGCAACTGTTCGTGCGCCTGCGGCAGCGCTGTCCGGCCCCGTTCGCCGGGCTGGTGGTGGCGGCCGGTGAGGCCCAGGGCGAAGCGGTGATCTCGGCTTCACCGGAACGGTTTCTGCAGGTGGATGCCGCAGGCTGCGTGGAGACGCGGCCGATCAAAGGCACACGCCCCCGTGATCCCAACCCGGAGCGGGACACCGATCAGGCCGTGGATCTGGTGTGCAGCGCCAAGGACCGGGCCGAGAACGTGATGATCGTGGATCTGCTGCGCAACGACCTGGGGCGGGTGTGTGTGCCCGGCTCGATCAACGTGCCGCAGCTGGTGGGTCTGGAGAGCTACCCGCAGGTGCATCACCTCACCTCGGTGGTGACGGGGCAACTCCCACCCGATCGCAGCTGGGTGGATCTGCTGCGGGCCTGCTGGCCAGGGGGGTCGATCAGCGGCGCCCCCAAACTGCGGGCCTGTCAGCGGCTGGCGGAGCTGGAACCCGTGGCCCGGGGCCCCTATTGCGGCTCGCTGCTGCGGCGCGACTTTGACGGCAGCTTCGACAGCAGCATCCTGATCCGCAGCCTGCTGCTGCACCACAACACCCTGCGCTGCCACGCCGGCTGCGGCATCGTGGCCGACTCCGATCCCCAGGCGGAGGCTGACGAGCTGGGCTGGAAACTCAACCCCCTGCTGGAGGCGCTGCAATGAGTGGCCCGATCGCCTGGATCGGCGGCCAATGGGGCAGCCCCCAGGAGCTCTCGATCGGCCTGGACGATCGCGGCCTGCTGCTGGCGGATGGCGTGTTCACAACGCTGCTTGTGCTGCGGGGCGAACCGCAGCTGCTCAGCGCTCACCACCAACGCTGGCAGCGCAGCGCGGCCCTGCTGGGGATGGCGCCACCGCCGGCGGCGGCGGAGCTGGCACCGCTGATCCAGGAGGCGGTGCAGCGGGCGGGGCTCCAGCAACACAGCGGCGCCCTGCGGCTGAACTGGAGCCGGGGCAGCGGCAGCGGGCGGGGCATCGACCTGCCGGCTACATCCCAGGCGCACCGCTTCTGGCTGCAGCTCAACCCACACACCCCCAGCTTTCGGGCGGTGACGGCGATCGTGAGTCGCCGAGAGCAGCGCAACGCCCACAGCCTGCTGAGCCAATGCAAAACCTTCGCCTACGGCCAGGCGATTCAGGCCCGACGCGAAGCGCAAGTGGCTGGAGCCGATGAGGCGTTGCTGCTCAACAGCGATGGTGAGCTGTGCTGCGGAGCTGCCGCCAACGTGCTCGTGCTGCGGCACGGCACCTGGCTAACGCCACCTCTCAGCAGTGGCTGCCTGCCCGGGGTGATGCGCGGCCGATTGCTGGAGCTTGCCTTGGCAGAGGAAGCGGTGCTGACCCCCACACCAGAACCCGGCGACCAGTGGCTGCTGATCAACAGCCTCAGCTGTCGGGCGATCCGAATGCTGGATGGACGGAAGCTTGAGCCCCACCAGGGCGCCGAAGCGCTCTGGTGGGGCGTGCTTCAACTCAGTTGCAACCCTGCACAGAGATGCGATAGGTGAAGCCCGTAGCGGCCTGATCAGCGCTGGCACCGATCTTGAAGTTCACCTGGCTCACGCTTTTGCCGGGCACAGCCTGCACATCCCACTGACGGCCCGTGCCCACCTGGGGGGCATACGACTCATTGATCACCTGCAGGTTGGAACCATCGGTGAACTTGAGATAGCCCTGGATGGGATACGTGGCGCTCACCGAAGAGTTCGCCGTGAAGAACAGCTTGTAGGAGCTGTAGGGCTGGGTCACGAAGAAATCCGTGTTCCAGTTGGGGCGGCTGAAGGGCAGCGGATTGCCGACGCCGATGGTCTTGGTCACGATGTTGGTGACCCCGTTACCGCCCACGGGCGCCAGGAACTGGCAGCTCTGAGCAGAGGCGGGCGCTACGGCAGTGAGGAGGCAGCCACTGGCGCAGACCACGGCAACGCGGGCGAGGGAGCGCAGGGATACCGACATCAGCAGGATTGATGAACTTCAGCGCCGATTGTGCACGGAATCCCAGACAGTGGATACAGCGATTGATCGGTTGTTGACGTCAACCAACGCACCAGCCACGCCACCAGACACGTTGCGGCGCAGCCTGGGATTGCGCAGCCTCACCCTGGCCGTTGTGACGAGCACCATCGGCTCGGGCTGGCTGTTCGCACCGCTCTATGCGGCTCGCTTTGCCGGGCCCGCCAGCCTGCTGGCTTGGCTGGTGGGTGGCGTGATGGCCTTCGGCTTGGCACTGGTGTTCGCCGAACTCGGCTCCCTGGTGCCGAGTTCCGGAGCGTTGGCCCAGATCCCGCTGCTCACCCATGGCCGCTGGGCGGGCTTCATCGGTGGCTGGTGCGCCTGGATCGCTTACCTCACCCTGCCCACGATTGAGGTGCTGGCGATGGTGCAATACCTCGCCAGCAGCCTGCCCTGGCTCACGGCCGATGGCGGCCAGGGGCAGGTGCTCAGCTCGGCTGGGCTCGGCGTGGCGGTGGTGCTGTTGGTGTTGATGGCTTGGATCAATCTGGCCGGCGTGAGCTGGCTGGCCCGCTGGATCGATGGGCTCACCAGCTGGAAGTTGGTGGTGCCGCTGATCGTGTCGCTGAGCCTGATGCTCACGGCGGGGAATTGGAGCAATCTCGGCCTGCACGACGCAAGCCAGGGAGCCGAACTGGCCGGGGTGGTGAGTGCCATCGGCGGCGGCGGCATCCTGTTCAGCCTGTTGGGGTTTCGCACCGCCATGGATCTGGCGGGCGAGGCACGCAACCCCCAGCGCAACGTTCCTCTAGCCATGGGCTTGGGGCTGGGGGTCTCCCTGGCGATCTATCTGGTGCTGCAGTTGAGCTTTCTGGTGGCCGTGCCGCCCCAAGCGCTCAGCCAGGGTTGGGCGCTGCTGCAACTCAGCAACCATGGCGGCCCCCTGGTCGCCATGGCTATGGGCCTGGGCCTGGGCTGGGTGGCAACCCTGCTGCTCAGCGACGCCGTGATCTCACCGGGCGCCACCGCCATGACCTACATGGGCGTGTCAGCGCGGGTGGCCTGGATGATGGGCCGGCTGGGCCTGCTGCCGGAGGCCCTGGCGCGGCTCAACCGCCAGGCGGTGCCGGCCGTGGCTCTGGTCTTGAGCCTGGCGATCGGCGTGGTGATGTTGTTGGGGGGTCCCAGCTGGCAGCGGGTGGTGAGCTTCCTCACCGCCACCTTGGTGATCGCCCTGGCGGTGGGGCCCGTGAGTTTGATGGCCCTGCGCCATCAATTGCCGCGTGCTGCACGGGCGTTCCGATTGCCGATGGCTGAGCTGCTTTGCCCACTCACCTTTGTGGCAGCGAGTTGGGCCGTGCAGTGGTGCGGCCGCAGTGCCCTCGAGGGCGCCGTGACCCTGGTGGTGGTTCCAGCGCTGCTGTTTGGGCTGCTGCAGCGCCAGCGCAGACGCCCCGTTCACGCCGCTTGCGGGAGCTGGTGGTTTGTCTATCTGGGGGGGCTACTGCTGATCGCCGAGCTCAGTGGTGCGCAAAGGCCGCTATCAGGAGGTGACTCCGGGCAGCTGCTGATCACAGCAGCCTTTGCCCTGGTGATCTTCCCGATCGCGGTGCGTGCACGGCTACCCCGGGCCTCCAGCGAGGCCCAGGTTGCCGTGGAGCTCACACCGTGAGGAAACGATCCACCACGTCTTTGCTGAGCTCGCTGGTGGGACCACTGGCCACGATGCCGCCGCGCTGCATGGCGTAGTAGCGATCGGCCTGGCGCACGAAGTGCAGGTGCTGCTCCACCAGCAGCACGCTGATGCCGGTGGCTTCGATAATCCGCCGCACTGCCCGCTCGATATCGAGCACCACCGAGGGCTGAATGCCTTCGGTGGGCTCATCGAGCAACAGCAGCTTCGGCTTGCCGAGCAGGGCCCTGGCGATGGCCAACTGCTGCTGCTGACCACCGGAGAGGTCGCCGCCGCGGCGGGCGAGGAACTTCTCGAGGATCGGGAACAGCTCAAACACCAGCGGATCGATGTGGCGGTTCTTCGCCAAACCGCCAGGCAGAGCTTCCAGACCCAGCAGCAGGTTCTCGCGCACGGTGAGCTGAGGGATGATCTCGCGGCCTTGAGGCACGTAACCCACCCCCACGCGAGCGCGGGCATGGGGCGGCCGGCCGGTGAGCTCACGGCCTTCCAGCTGCAGATCACCGCTGCGCTGCTGCAGCAAACCGATCACGGTTTTGAGCAGGGTGGTTTTGCCCACGCCATTGCGGCCGATCAGGCAAACCATCTCGCCGGCAGCGACGTTGAGATCAACATCCCGCAGGATGTGGCTCTCGCCGTAATAGACGTTGAGGCCTCGAATATCGAGCAGGGTCACGCCGCATCCTCCTGAGTTTCACTGCCGAGATACACCTCGATCACCCGTGGGTCGTTCTGCACCTGATCCATCGATCCTTCACAAAGCACATGGCCCTCGTGCAGCACAGTCACCGGGGCCTGCAGATCGCGGATGAACTCCATGTCGTGCTCAATCACCAGCACGGTGTGATCCCCAGCCAGCTGCTTGAGCAGATCTGCCGTGCGGGCTGTTTCCTCATCGGTGAGGCCGGCCACCGGCTCATCCACCAGCAACAGCTCGGGATCCTGGGCCACCAGCATCGCAATCTCCAGCCACTGCTTCTGGCCGTGGGAGAGGCCACCCGCAGGCTGTTGCGACTGACGCTCAAGCCCCACCACTGAGAGCAGGTGCTGCACCCGGTCGCGTTGCTCGCTGCTCAGGGAGCCGAACAGCAGCGCCGCCGGACCATGGGGTCCGCGCACGGCCAGCTCCAGATTGCGGCGCGGGCTGAGGTTCTGATACACCCGCGGTGTCTGGAACTTGCGGCCGATCCCCAGGCGAGAGATGTGGTGCTCACTGCGGCCCACGATCGAGCGACCGCGAAACACCACGTCGCCGCGGGTGGGCTTCACCTTGCCGGTGATCACATCAAGGAAGGTGGTTTTACCGGCACCATTCGGGCCGATCACCGCCCGCAGCTCACCGGGGGCGAGCTGGAGGTTGAGATCGTTGAGGGCCAGAAAGCCGTCGAAACTGACGGTCACGCCCTGCAGTTCAAGCAGATTCATCGGCGATGGACGAGACATTGGCGTGCTGGTCATCAACCCTGGCCTCCGCCGCGACGCTCGAGTTGGTCTTGCTCCGCCGCCACCTGCGGATCGAGATCAAGCGCGGGGTAAGTGGGTGTGCGTGGCGGCCAACCCACCATGGCGATCAAGCGGCCGGGGCCACCCTGGCGCCACCAACCCACCAGACCATCCGGCAGCGCCAGCACCACCAACAGGAATAAACCACCCTGGATGAACAGCCAGGTTTCCGGCAGCGCTTCACTCACCAGGCTCTTGGCGTAGTTGATCAGCACCGCGCCCAGCAGGGCACCGATCAAGGTGCCGCGGCCGCCAACCGCCACCCAGATCACCATCTCAATCGAGAAGGGAACGGCCATGTATTGCGGCGAAACGATACCCGACTGCACCGTGTAGAGCGCACCGCTGATGCCGGCCAGCGCGCCAGCTACAGCGAAGACCACGGTTTTGTAAGCGGTGGGATTGTAGCCGGTGAAGCGCAGCCGCGGCTCGTCATCGCGAATCGCGATCAGGGCATCACCGAAGCGGCCGTGGGTGAGCCAGCGGCAGAGCAGATAGGCCGCCACCGTGATCACCACCGTGAGCCAGAACAGGTTGCGCTGCATGGCGTCGCTACCAATCAGCTCACCGAAGATGCGTGCTGTGGATGTTTTGAGACCGTTGGTACCATTGATCAACTTCTGCTGACCATTGAAGAAGTTGAAGAACACCAGCAAAGCCGCCTGGGTGAGGATCGAGAAGTAGACCCCCTTGATGCGGTTGCGGAACACCAGATAACCGAGCACTCCAGCAACCAGGGCTGGAATCACCCAAATCGCAATCAGAGTGAAAAGCGGTGAATTGAAGGGCTGCCAAAAGGCCGGCAGGCTCTTCACGCCATAGAGCGAGAAAAACTCAGGCAGCTCACCGGGCTTGAGCTCATTGAGCTGCAGATACATCGCCAGGGCGTAGCCACCCAGCGCAAAGAAGATGCCCTGCCCAAGGCTGAGCATGCCGGTGTAGCCCCAGATCAGATCCACACCCAGGGCCACGATGCCCAAGGAGAGAAAACGCCCCAGCAGATTCAGCCGGAAAGGCGGCAGCACCACCGGCAACACCAAGGCCGCCAGCACGATCAACGCCCAGGGCAGCCAACGCCGCAGGTTGCGGGAGGAGAGCAGATCCGCCATCGATCAGGCCTCCACCATGCGGCCTTTCTGCGGGAACAGACCGGCCGGTCTGATCTGCAAAAACACCACGATCAAGGCGAACACAAGCACCTTCGCCATCGAGGTGGTGGCAAAAAAGGTGATCACCGCATTCAGCCCTTCGGGCATGGCGGGCCACACCAGTAGCAGGGAGCCGGAGCCCACCACATAGCTGAGGATGCCGATGCCCAGGGCTGCCAGCACGGTGCCGGCCAGCTTGCCCACGCCGCCGAGAACCACCACCATGAAGCAATCCACGATGTAGTTGCCGCCCAGATTCGGGCCGACTGAACCGAGCAGGGTGACTGCAACCCCAGCGACACCTGCCAAACCGGAGCCGATCAGGAAGGTGAGCGCATCCACCTTCTCTGTGGGAATTCCGAGGCAGTCGCTCATCGTGCGGTTCTGGGTCACGGCACGAATGCGCATGCCCCACACACTCTTCTGCAGGAACCAATTCACCAGCAGCAGCGCCACGATGGTGAGGGCGATGATGAACAAACGAGCGGCAGGCATATTGACAACACCCACATCAATCGATCCCCGCAGCCACTCCGGGGCCGTCACGTCGATGTTGCGGGCGCTGAACCAAGGCTGATCAAACACCCGTTGCTCGC
>VFQS010002041.1_pt1 | contig 17264 bp, 17 predicted proteins | sample 3512361 | NCBI WGS metagenome assembly VFQS01 (sample SAMN10412375, study PRJNA504923) | tailings metagenome | isolation source: Relicate 1 Philex TSF3 active mining | place: Philippines
ATGCCAATTGCTCTGCTGTATTCACCAACTCATCACGTGACACATTACCGCTCCACTTCGCCCATGAAACTAAGTGCGCAAACTGGCTACGAGCGGTGCTCAAGCGTTCTTTCAATTCCGTAGTTAAACGCGGCTTCCCTTGTTTTTGCTTATTTTGCTTTATATCGATATGGCGTAACTCACGTTCATATTGACGAGCAATGTGCAAAGATCCTTGATCCAATGCTTTCTCTAGCTTTTCTAAATTTTGTTCTAGTTGCGCTAGACTCATTGCAGGTATCTGGGTCGTGACCACAGGCGCTTTGTTAGTTTGATGCGGCTCGACGATGTTTGTCGCTTTAAGATCTAAATTAAGATCTGAACTAACATCGAACTGAGCGTCTACCTTTGCTTCCGATTTAAGATCATCTGATGAATGCACGATTGCCGCTGTAGTGGTCGCTTCATCACTAGATTGATGCGGTGTAGCGAGGTGCGAAGTTTCATTCGAAACCTTCGCTATTCGCAAGTTTTGTAGCGTTTGTTCAAACTGACTTAATTTCGCTTCGGTATCTGATAACAAGTGCTTCGGTAGCGAAGCAAATAAATTGCTATCTGCAGCGGATTTCAGAATCAACTTCCACCTTACAATTTGTGTTGGAATCTCATCGTCGGATAAATCTTGCGTCTGATCGATTTCTTGGCTGACCTGAAGTAACTGTCTTTGAAGTTCCAATTGCGCATTTAGGCGCTGTTGAATGGCATCACGCTTGGCATTGAAGCTTTTTGAGATCTCATCATTAATCAAACTAGTTGCCGAGCCACTTTGGGTAGCAATCGAAGCAAATTGTTTATCTAAATCAATCAATTGATTCGCCAAAATTACACTCTGCTCCAGCAAAGCATCGGCTTTTTCCAAACACTTCTGTGCTGACTGTTCAATCTGTTCTTGCTGATGTATCTGCTCAAGACGAGCTTGCATCAGCTTGGCGGTGCGTTTATCGATATTGCGCGTAATTTGTAACGCACGCTCTAAACTAGCTGGTGAACTTAGATGTTGCGCCGCGAGAAAACGCCCATCAGCAAAATCGCATTCTGCCAATAGTGATAATAGATTGTCTTCGTTACCAATACTTGTTTGAATTTTTTGTAGATAGGCTTGGCGCTCTTGTTCTTTTACTTTTTGCTTATCTTCAATAGCTGCCTTGCTTAGTGAAGTTGGTAACGTGATAGACTCAGTTGATGATGGAGTAGGCTTACGTGCAATAAATTTAGATAGAAATTCAAACATATCGGTTTTGAAAGATGGCAGCAAATAGAGAAAGTAAACATCATAACAAGACTTATGACCGTTTCGCAAAATTTGATCACCGACGCTCAGCGAGCAATAGCAAGGAAAAAACACCAAATCACAAATCATTGAAACATCTTGTTGCAATTTTAAGTGGCCTTATTGTCTGCAAATGCGTAAAGCATCGCGTTATTAGCTAACCGACAGTTCTCGGATTCAAATAAAGGAAACGATCATGGAAATCCAAGTCATCAGAAATCGGCTAATTAGCATCATTTGTCTATGTCTAGCTGGGATCAGCCTATCTGCTCAGGCATCTAATGGATATGACCGCTACGACGGAAGCAACAAATACGATAGAGGCCATCGCTCCGAGCATTTCGAACGTCAAGCACCTCACTACCAACGCCATCGCCCTAAATATGCGCATGTCTATTATCCAAGTTACCGCGCATATTATTCTCCACATTCAAGAACTTGGTTTTGGTTAGAGGGTGCACGTTGGCGCTCTGGGGTACGTCTTCCCTTCCATATCAATTTGCAAGTTGGTGGTGTTCCTATACAGCTAAGTAGCGCGATTCCTTATTACGAACACCGTTATATAGAACGACGCTATCCTCGTCCTATCTATATTGAGCGTGATCGTCACCACCATAGACACCACGACAGACATTATCGCCCTTGGTAACAGGTGTATTTGCTGTATTTCTGATATGCAGTCCGCTGCATATCAGATCACACTCCCTTCTTGCTTCCTTTCTACAACTCCCCACACTAACATTCGGTGCTAGAATAATTTCACCAGCTCCTGCAATGCAAGCATTATGCGATTGAGCAATAGTGTTAATATAAATCACTAAATTACAACAATGTTTCATATTTCTCATTGAAAATCATTACACTATTCCCATAGGAGATTTTTCATCATGAACAAGAAACATCGTTATGTAGACCTTCATCAAATCAGTCCGGGCGAGATACTCGCCGATGATTTGCTCGATAAGCTTGGTCATGTGTTACTTCCAGCAGGAACCGAACTGACCGCATCGATGTTGAAAGCAATTGCGAATCACGACATTCACCAACTGCCTTTGCACTATGTCACCGATCCAGATTCTGTCGAACCGCAGCGAGAAGATACAGATTCCATCGAACAGCAACTCAATAGAGTAAATCATTTATTCCGACATTCACCTCGTGAAGGAGCTACTGAAACGCTAAGAAACTATGTCGAATCTTATCGTCGAGGAGATGCATAATGGCTAGCTTAATCAACGATCCCAATGACGATCAAATTTCTATCGAAGAAGTCATCAACAAAATCAACGATCTTCCCAGCTTGCCAGAGCTAGCACGTGAAATGCTGAATGATTTAAATAACGAAGACATCAGCCTAGAAACGATAGTCGAAAAAGTCGCACTGGATCAATCACTAGCCGCGAAGGTGATTCAATTAGCGAATACCTCCTACTATGGCAATAATTCTAAAGTTGTCACGATTCAGCAAGCGGTATCGATGTTAGGCACAAAAAATCTGAAAGACCTAATCCGTACAACAATTTTCAATAAAAATTTACCGATTGCGCGTTGCCGAGGCTTCGACAACAAGAGCTTTTGGCGCCACAACATTGCCACCGCGATCTGTGCTGAAATCATTTCTAGAAAACTACACTTGAAGCACGATTTTGCATTCACCGCGGGACTACTGCACGATATTGGGCGCTTAGTTTTAGTATCAAAGTTTCCCAAACACTACGAACAAGTAATTAACTGCGCGCGAGAAAATGACTGCGAATTGGTTGAGGCGGAGCGCGCCATTCTCGGTGTAGATCACGTCGGTGTTGGACTTATCTTGGCTTTGCAATGGAACTTCTCTGACGTCATTCAAGATGCGATTCGTGGGCACCACACCCCGAACGATGAGGAGCTGCATCCGATTGCTTCAATTATTCATGTCGCAAACGCAATCGTGCACGCACTTGATTTAAGTGAGTCAGAAGATGATTCCGTGCCGGCCGTATCGCAGTATGCTTGGGATAATTTGGGTTTAGATGAAGCAAGCTATCACACTATATTTCACGAGACCGAACTGCGTTTCGAAGCGATGAATCAAATCTTGCAATAAGTAAGATCCAGTTCGTGCCTACACCAGAACAATCTACATTGTTGATTCGAATATTCGTCACTAAGTTTATCGATTTACGAATAAAATAGACGATATTTTTTCAATATTTCCCACCGCGTTACAACCGAGGCTACTTTGGAACACTTTAAGGACTTTAGGCACACCAACTTCAAGGTAGGAGATATCCAGCTTTTTAAGAATATCAGCAAAGATGAACTCTTAAAGATAAAGCAGCAACTCGATTACTGCCCCGTGGTTACTGCAAAATCTGGCGAGATCGTTCTAGACAGTCAAAGCTCAGGTGCATGTTTATATGTCGTGCTCTCTGGCACACTCGCACTGACTTCCAATACATCGAAACGTCAATTAGAAAATTCTAGTATTCAATATTTCGCTGGTGAATGCGTTGGTGAAATTTCTGTGTTGGATGAAGAAGCCAGCACAGCGACAATTGCCGCCGTGACAGATGCGCAATTACTTCTAATCGATTCTGTCATCATGTGGCGCTTAATTGATGATTCAAACGGTGTGGCGCGTAATCTTTTGCAGTTACTTTCATTTCGGATTCGCACCACGAACGCACAACTACGCAATCGTCAAAAGGTTGGTGAGTTTTATCGACAATTGTCGATGGTCGATGGTTTAACGGGATTACATAACCGATCATGGCTCAACACCCAACTACCGGGCTTAATTGAAAATGCGCATGCAACTCAAACAGAGCTGAGCATTGTGATGGTCGATCTTGACCACTTTAAAAAATTTAATGATCAACACGGACATGTGATGGGAGATGAGGCCTTGCAAGTGGCAGCAAAAGTTGTCAGTGCAGGCTTACGTCCGAGCGACTTCGCAGCACGATACGGTGGCGAAGAAATGATCATTATCTTGCCCAATACCAGCAAAGAATCAGCTTTAATCGTGGCTGAACGTCTATGCGATCGAATTCGGCATGCACAGGTATTCAAAGATTCTGACAAAGCACTACCGCATATCACCGCCTCACTTGGACTTGCGACGCTAACCGAGGGGCAAGATGGTTTGGCGGTCATCTCAAGTGCAGATGCAGCGCTATACAGAGCAAAAGAACGCGGCCGCAATCAAGTCGCACTATAAAAAAAGCGCATTTAAAATGCGCTTTTTTTCTCGCTAGGAATGTTGATTTCTAAACCAACTATACCTAGCTATTTGTCGTCAAACAGAAATTAGAAGCGATGACGAATACCGAATTGCAATACACGACCAGATTCACCAGGGAACTCGGTAAAACCGCCAGAAGCACTTGCCGCACCTGGAGCGTATTGTCCATCATTTTGGTTCTTGGTGTAGCCAACAACCGCATAAAGATCAGTACGTTTAGACATATTGTAGTTATAGCCTAACGCGTATTGCGTCACATCGCTGTTCGACAAAGTTCTATCATCTTGTACGCTATACGATGCCATCACACGACCATTACCTAATTTGTAATGCGCACCTAAGCTGTAGCTGTTTGCATCAAGCTTAAAGTTTTTTGTGATGTTGGTTCTAAAGATCGTTGTCCATGCAGCGATTACTGGTGCAGGTACACCACCAGCGCGTAAGCCTGGCGTAATTTCTAAATCCCATGCATCAAAAAATACTGGCAGGAGAATCGAGTTCTCATTACGCATTGTTTGATAGCCAGCAAACAATTTGAAATCATCAAATGCATAAGAACCACCAACTGTCGTCGTTACCAAACCAGTTGAACCATCGGTGTTTGTACCTCTGTTGTAACCAACACCAACATCAAATCCATTTGCTTTGTAGCGAACATTACCAGCGATGAAATCTTTATCTAAGCCAATGTAGCCAGAATTTTTAAAGCCATACATCAAAGAACCACCAAAACCATTTGGCAATTCAATGCGATATTGCACAGATTTATTTGAGCGAATCGCCATACCAGCCGTCAACAAACCACCAGTACCACCAGTGATGCCGCCCCAGCTACCTGCCATGCCGCTTTCAAACGCGTCAGCAGAATTGAAAACTTCATAAGCTGGTGTGTACATACGACCTGCTAACACAGCACCAACTGGCGTAATCAAACCAACCATTGCCATACGATCAAACAAGCCACCATCAGGTCCACCGCCTCGAGCCAAAATCAATGGCGAAGTCGCATTGACGTTGTATTTCGGTTGTAAAGCTGAACGTACGCCAGCCAAAGTTTGTGCAGCGGCACCTTTCAATGCAGCGCTACCAAAATCAGGAAAATTCATACCTTTAGTCAAGGCATATCCTTGGTAATCACTTAAGTTACCAGTTTTATTACTACCAGTATCTACTTCAACCCGCGCTTCCAAATTAAAAATGGCTTTGTATCCGCCACCCATGTCCTCTGTGCCTTTAAAGCCAATACGAGAACCATCAGCGATACCGCTTACCATTTTAGTTTGGGTATCTTTGCCAAGCTTACTTACTTGAATACCGGCATCCAAAATACCGTACAAAGTTACATTGGTTTGCGCCAAAGTTGGCATCGCAAAGCATGTACCTAATGCCATTGCCAAAAGTTTCATTTTCATTTTTGTTGTCTCCATGTAGATACTTAAATCAATCCAAAACGAACGTACGTACTAATTTCATTTGTTAAAATATGACATTGATCTTTGCCCTTGTATAGGATCGAAGTGAAGTTTATAAAGCATGTCGTAAATTTTACATACATAAATTACTAGCCTTTAGTTTCACTCTACACATCGCAAAATTCACCTTTTTTCTCTATGAAAATTCGTTAATTTCATATCGAGATCAGCATCACTACAAATACAAATTCCCAGCAATTTTGGTTCTATTTTTTCGAGTACATATTCTAATTTTCAGTGTCGTTTAATTGCACCTTGCACACCCCATTTTGAATTCAATGGCATATAGTGAAGCTCTCAAAAAGCACAAGCGTTCGTTTAGCAACAATCCAATAATTAGTCAGGAGACAAAATGCGTCATTTAAAATATTCACTCACTCTTATAGCTGCGGCAGTTCTCGCTGGATGCGGTGGCAGCGGCGGTAGCGGCGCAACTGATCCTGCACCAAAAATCAAATTTACTTCACAAGTCACATTTGGCGATAGCTTAAGTGATGTTGGTTCTTACAAGGTTGGCACAGTAGCAGCATTAGGCGGTGGTAAATACACCATCAATAGCGCTACTGCGAAAAACTGGACAGAAATCGTTGCCGCAGATCTTGGCCTACCAGCGCCATGTGCAGCACAAACAGGCTTAGAAGGTCTCGCATCACAAGGCTTTAATGTACCAGTAAAAAATAACGCTGGTTGCACAGGCTACGCACAAGGCGGTGCACGCGTCACGAATCCAGTTGGACCTGGTAACAAGCTATTGGGCGGAAACAATGCCATTTTGGGGCAAATGACAGTACCTGTTGTCAAACAAATCCAAAATCATTTAGATGCGAATGGCGGTAAGTTTTCAGGAACAGAAATCGTCTTCGTCAGCGGTGGTCCTAACGATGGCTTTATTCAAGCTAGCACTTTGTCCGCAGCAGCGACAGCAGCGGCAACAGCGGCAGTAACAGCCGCAGTGCCTGGCCAGATTCAAAAAGATATCGCAAGTGGCGTATGTAAGCCAACAGACGCGCAAGCAAGTAACTGTATCGCCGCAGCAGTCGCAACCTTGACACCAACTGTGGGCGCAAGCGCTGGTGCCGCATACGCAAAAGCCAATGCACAGACTTATGTCGACGCGATGGGCACAGCTGGCACTGAACTGGCTAGCTATGTCAACAATATGATTCTGGCAAAAGGCGCGAAGTATGTCGTCGTGGTCAATATGCCAGATTTGAGCAAGACGCCTGATGCATTGAAACAATCTGCGGATACACAAACTTTGTTGAATGGTATGACAGTCACATTCAATGCGCGTTTATTAGCTGGCTTGGCTGGCAATGACAATGTTTTGTTCATTGATTTGTTCACACGCTTCCGTGATCACGCTGCAAATCCAAGTGCATACGGAATCAGCAATGTAACGACACCCGCTTGCGATTTGACACCAGCAAAAAATCCATTGGGTTCCTCCTTGGTTTGCAGTGTTAATAACTTGATCGCTGGCGATACAAGCAAATACTACTTTGCAGACAATGTACATCCAACTCCACTTGGACAATCTCTATTCGCAAGCTATATTTCAGAAGAATTAGCAAAACGAAAATGGAAATAATCACGAGCTAAAGTTATTTGCATCGACAAAAAACGGGAAGTTTACTTCCCGTTTTTTTATGTCGATTAATTCGCTCGATGACACCCAAGATCCATCAAAAATTTCGACCTTGGTTCACCTGCCCTAACCAATGATCAAGACTCCATTTACCCGCGCCAAATACGATCACCAGCATTAATAACACAGCCCAATAAAAATGATCATTGAGCCCGGCAGGACACTCTAGTTCCCATAGAATTGGATAAGAAACAACCGCCAATAAATTTACGAATAAAAGTGCAAGAGCGGACAAACTTGAGAACAAACCCAGGATTAGTAAAATCGCAAATAGTAATTCAGCACCGGTTCCTAAATACGCAGCAAATTCCGGTGACAAAAATGGCACATGGTATTCATCTTGAAAAAGTGAGATAGTCGATGGCCAGTCACGCAGTTTATTCAACGCCGATTTCAAAAACTGCCAAGCAATAAATCCACGCAGTACAAAACCAATTACGTCGCTAGCATATCGATGTAGCAAGACATCGCAGCGCATCAATAATTGATGCAAATGAAGAAAGTGATTCATAGAGGTCCAAAACAATCAAATGAGATTGCATTAGTCGAATTGGAACTATGTGTTCTTACATGTCGCTTACATTTTGCTTCTATTTAAATTTGATAAAAACTACTGAACGCGCCAGCGCTAAACCACTTCGATAGGGCTGTTGCTATATCAAATTCTGCGTCTATCGCCAGCGCAGCATCCAATGCAGCTTCGAGCTTGCAGCCTTGATTTAAACTAGATAGCGCAACATATTCCGCGTGCGTCAATGCAAGCACATCGACTTTCCATTCTGCGCGACTAACTAACGCGAAACTTGCTTGCTCCGTTGTGATTTGAAATTGTATTCCAGGCGCATCGATCGACGCATCCACATGCATTAAGTAAATCTGAACTGCAGCATCATTGGCGTGAAATAAACTAGTGGCAGGATGAAAACGCAAATTAAATTCGCTTGCACTTTGCCCACAGGTATTCAAAAACTCAGCCAAGCTGATAATCTCGGCATCGGCGCAATAATAAGCTTGATGCACTAGCCATTCTAGTTGCGCAACCGAAGAGAAATAAGGGAATGCTTTAACGCTAGGTTCTTGCTCTAAAAATTCTGGAAAATGTTGACCAAACTGATTTAAATCGCCCGCTAAAGATGGGAATTGCTGACCATACAGAATCGCCAACTGATCAAAAAAATGACTCCCCACCAATTGATCTATCACCGGATACGCATTGCGCAGGGAGTTACTCCAAATCGCTTGTAAATTTCCACGATAAATACGAACACGCTCAGTCAATAACTCAACATCACCAGCAAATAAAGTCGATGGAACATCAAGCTGTTCAGCCAATAACATGGCAGCAAAACGCGTCTGTGTAACCTCTAAAAATTTACTCATGTGACACGCAAACAGGCTGGCGGAAAGTATCTATTTTATTCACCTCATTCAGTAGAACGGACAAGCTTGGTATTTGCGTATCCCACTCTATCAATGTTGGGATACTTGGACTAATACTTGAACATAGCTCTCGATACAAATCCCAAACTGGCTCGGCGACGCAGCTACCATGATCATCAATCACGCTATGCGATAATTTTGTATGCCCTGCCAAATGAACTTCACCAATAATATTTTTTGGCAATTTCGCGAACGCAGCAATTGCTTGTCGCGCATCCTCTTGATGATTACATTGATTGACATAAAGATTGTTCACGTCCAACAAAATCCCACATCCGGTGCGCTGACTCAAAGCAATCAAAAATTCAGACTCAGACATCGCATCGTCGACATATCGCAAATAAGTAGAGACGTTTTCTAACAGTATTTGACGCTGCAAAAAGTTCTGCATATAGTCAACCCGCTCACTCACTAAGTTCAAAGCCTGCTCTGACAACGTAAGTGGCAGCAAATCATTCAAATGTCTGCCAGCGATACTCCCCCAGCACAAGTGTTCTGACACTAATGCTGGCTGCACTCGATTTACTAAATTTTTTAGTTTTTTTAAGTGGGATTCTTGGGCTCCATGCACCGAACCCAAGCCCAAACCAACACCATGCAAACTGATCGGATAGCGTTGCGCTAACTGATCCAATACAAATAAATCGAAGCCACCCTCACCGAAATAATTTTCCGAGTGAACTTCCAACCAATCGATATTCACTGCAGAACTTAAAAACTCTCGATAATGTGGCGTGCGCAAGCCTACACCGTTACCAGATAGCTTAGTCATAGGCTTGCCGTCAAAAATTTCTGAATCAATTAAGACTTTGGTGCTTCTAATTTCCCACCCATTTTTTCACATGTCCCCGCTGGTACTTTCTTCCATTCATTTGGATCCATGTCCTTTTTAGCTTGGCCTGCACAAGAATGGCTACCGCTCTTAGTCGCGCAATCATTTTGACCGGCTTTCGCGATTCCATAACATTTTTCAGTTTTGGCTGGCGCATCCATCTTCTTCGCATCTTGTGCCATCACAGCTGCCGAACCCATCAAACCCGCTAATGCAACTGCGATCATCGCTTTATTACTCATTATCTTCTCCAATCAATTCATAAAAGTTAAAACTAAATTCAACTCATCTCAAATTATTTAAGACAAGCAACTCAACTACCAACAGTAGTCGATTGAAACTTTGCATCCTTACACACAGGTATATAAATTTCCGCGCATTTTGATTCTGCCTCGTTTCAAATGGTGAGTAAAGAGTAAAAGACCGACCTGAAAATAGTGTATCCTGCCAATTTTTATTGGCTGAATTCAGATTGGAACATCATGCAAGAAATTTCCTTCGCCGTGAATGGTGAATATGTCGAGTTAAATCAATTACTCAAGTTGGTAGGTTTATGTGACAGTGGAGGCGCTGGCAAAGTCATCGTTGCCAGCGGAGACGTTACAGTCGATGGAAAGCAAGAGTTAAGAAAGACAGCAAAAATCCGTCCGGGGCAAGAAGTATGTCTAGGCGATATCAAAATTCGTGTTACAGCGGAATGAATTGTCGAAGTAAAGACGAACAACTCAAATTTAAACCTGTAGCAAGGTACTCAAGAAATCAGGCAAGCTCAGCGTTTGCCTTTTCTTTATCAACAATCGCTATTTGATTCGCGATCATAAATTGCGCAAGCATATTGTCCATGGTATCTACATGATGCTCGAACCATAAAGGCAATTCTTCAGCTAGGCTTTGTCCTAAATCATGTTCACCACCAGCATAGCGACGACGCACCTCTTGCATGACCTGCAACACCGCGTCATGCTCACCTTGATGACAGCCTGCTGGTGGAAATGCAAAATCGCGCATCCATTTATTCTCTTGCTCAAAATGTTCAATCGAATGTGCGATTAAGGCATCTAATCGATCAAGATACGGTATTTCAGACTCACTCAAAGACAGCGCGCCACACAGCGCAACAAACTCTTGATGTGTTTCATCCATAACATCATGTTTCAAACTCAAGCGATCAGACCATGCCCAATTTTGCTTCGACATACTTATTCCTTATTCTTTATTTCTTATTCTTTAAATCGATTCATCATAGCGATTAAATCAAATTCTTCGTGTTTCGTTTTTATTGCGATTCCAAGTTGGACGTCATTATCCAGCAAACAGCAAAAGCGCGCTTGAAGTAAAACAAGCCAATATCACCTTCTCCGCAGCAAAAGTACAAATAAAAACAGCGCTAGAAAGCGCTGTTTAAAACCTATTTGGCATTGAAAACTGACCGACTAATTCGCTAAGAAACTTCTTACTCCCAGCGACTATGCTTATTCAGCTTCAAATTCAGATTAAGCTGTCGTATTAATATTACGACCTAAATTTGGTGGCAGATTTGGTACGTTTGCGTTTGAATTAGGGATAGCCTCGATCAAAGCAGTCGCACTCTCTTCGCTGACATCAAGCGCTTTTTTCAACACAGCAATGCTAACTTCTTGTCGTACACCGACATCAGCAATTGTGGTTGCAGATCTTGCAATTCCGGACACGTCCATGACAATTCTCCTTATCTACAAACCTGATAACGGACAAAAACACCAAATACTTTAGGCTTCTAAAAAAATATTTGCGTAAATTAGTTCAATAGAGTCGAAATTGATAGCAGCAGTAAAACACATCACCATCTTATTGCAAATTTTTCCAGTCACACGCCAGATTTCCAGCTGATAATTCTTGCAATATCCAATCTAATATGGATTGAGGAGAATTTAAATCTAACCACATCAATTGTTCAGGGCAGTCGACTAGCCTAGCAATATCAGAGGCAACGGCAATAACATGATCATCATTCGGATATATCGCAGGCTTACCTAAGGAAGGTCGATACACCTCGACTTTTTTCAAATTAGCCCACTTATAACCCTCAACCAAGGTGAGATCAGCTGGTTCAAGTTGTAGCAATAATTCGCCCAAACTAGGTTCTGGTGTTGATCGTAATTCTTTTACAATGGCATACCGATAAGGCGATGCCAACAAAACTTGCCCGGCACCAGCGGTACGCAATCTTGCACTATCTTTATGCATGGGCTCTAGAATAACATCGTGATGACTATGCTTGACGACATTAATCAGTTTGCCTGACTGCGATAACTGTTTCACCAAATATTCAAGCAGGCTTGTCTTGCCACTCCCTGACCACCCTACTACACCCAAAATAGCTGCATGCATGATGAAACCTATCGACAAAAAAAAGGGGAAAGTATACCGAAATACTTTCCCCTAAATTAATTCCATGCTTATTTCAAATCAAGATTTAAAATAAATCAACGACCTATTTACTTATCCACTATTCCGTAAGCCAGCCGCAATACCATTAATTGACAAATGAATCCCACGACGCACGCGCTCATCTTCATCGCCTTGACGATAACGCTTCAAGAGTTCAACTTGCACGTGATTTAAAGGCGATAAATAAGGGAAACGATTGACGATAGAACGCTTTAGCAATGGGTTATCGGACAAGAGATCTTCGCGCCCTGAAATCTGCTTCAAAACAGCAATTGTCAAAGCATGCTCTGCTTCTAGGCGCGGGAAAATGCGATTGCGTAATTCCTCATCTTTCACCAATTGCGCATAACGACTCGCAATTCCGATATCGCTCTTTGCCAACACCATTTCCATATTCGACAATACAGTCGAGAAGAACGACCAATCTTTAAACATCGCTTGCAAAGTCTGCAAACCATTGCTTGGATTCGCGTCTAAATACTGTTTCACCGCACTACCAAAACCAAACCAGCCCGGCAGCATCAAACGACATTGTGACCAGCTAAAGACCCAAGGAATCGCCCGCAAATCTTCAATCGCGGTCGACTTCTTACGCGATGCAGGGCGACTACCAATATTCAAACCAGCAATTTCAGAAATCACGGTCGATTCCCAGAAATACTGTTCGAAACCTTTAGTCTCGTACACCATATTGCGATACGCTTTAAACGCGTTTTCGGACAAGGCTTCCATGGTTTTGAGAAATTCTGGACGTGGCGCTAATTCTGTGTGCGAGAGCAAACTCGCTTCCATCGTTGCGGCTGCCAAGACTTCTAAATTGCGACGCCCTACTTCGGGATTCGCGTATTTTGCGGTGATAACTTCACCTTGTTCGGTCAAACGAATTTGACCTTGTACCGCTCCCGCAGGTTGCGCCAAAATCGCTTGATAGCTTGGACCACCACCGCGACCAACGGAACCACCGCGACCGTGGAATAAGCGCAGGCGCACTTGATGCTTAGCGAAGACTTCGACCAAATCAATCTCGGCTTTATACAGTTCCCAACCAGAGGTTAAGAAGCCGCCGTCTTTATTACTATCTGAGTAGCCGAGCATGACTTCTTGCGCATTATTTCGACTCGCCAACAAACGTGCATAAGCCGGAATCGCAAACAATCTATCCATCGCTGGCGCGCTGTTTTGCAAATCACCTATCGTTTCAAACAGCGGAATAATATTCACATCAAGACGCGCTTCGGCTGGATGCAATAAACCAGATTCTTTCAACAGTAAGGCGAGTTCCAACATATCCGAAACACCGTCGGTTTTCGAGATGATGCAATTCGGCACTGCACCCTTACCGTAACGTTGTTGTGCTGTGCAAGCCGCACGATAAATCGCTAATTCAGATTGAGTTTCTTCGGAATACGTTAGATACGGTGATGCCAATGGGCGCGAAGAACTGATTTCCGCTACCAAGACGTCGATGCGTTGATCTTCATTCAAAGACAAATAATCGATAGTTGGATTCGCTGCTTTGAGCAACTCTGCCACCACGCGCTCATGTACATCAGAATTTTGACGCAAGTCGATCGGTGCGAGGTAGAAACCAAACACACGAACCGCACGACGTAAATGACGCAAACGACCACGGGTAATTCCTATCGAACCATTGTCGGATAAAGATTGATGAATCACATCGAGATCGGCGACCAATTCTTCCGCGTTAGCATACGCATTGGCGATGCCACACGGTGCGATCACAGGATCTAAACCTAACAAGTTTTTAAAGGTACTTGCCAAGCGCGCATAGACGCCACTGACTGCCAAACGATAGGGTTCATCCGCACGATGTGGTGAGTGATCGGGAGAACGTTCTGCAAGTGCCACCAACTCAGGCGACACTTTCACCAGCAAGGTCGCCATCGACAATTGTGAACCCAGCGTGTGTAATTCTTCCAAATAGAATTTGAAAGCACGCGTCGATTGCATGGTTAAAGTTTTTTCCAAAACGCTGGCTGTCACAAACGGATTACCATCACGATCGCCACCGATCCAACTGCCTAAGCGCATGAAGCTAGGCAACTCTGTCTTCTCAAAACGCTTATCTTTACTTGCGAGTAAATCTTCCAAGCCTGCATACAAATGCGGCAATTCACGCAAGAAAGTGTAGTCATAAAAACTCAGGCCATTTTCGACTTCATCGAGTACGGACAATTTCGACATACGCAACATACGCGTCTGCCACAAGGTCAATACTGCACGCTGCAAAGCATCTTCATTGGCACGCGATTCTTCTGGCGTCAATTGCATACGATCACGCTCATCCAATAATCGCGTGATCACCATTTGACAATTCAAAATACTCTTACGCTGAACTTCTGTAGGATGCGCGGTCAATACGGGACTGACCTCTGCGGTTTGAAAAAAATTGGTCAGATTTTCAGTCGCATTGTCGGCCGAAAACAAGGTCTCAATCGTGTGCGCCAAACTACCACGACGCGGCGCCGAGCCAGCGATCAAGTGGGCTCGGGTGCGACGAATATGATGCTGATCTTCTGCTAAATTCACCAAGTGGGAAAAATAACTGAAGGCACGAATCAAATGCGTAGTCTGATCATTGGTCAGCGTATCTAAGGTATTTTCCAAGTCTGCACGCGCCGCGACATCGGCATCGCGACGAAAACGAATGGAGTTTTGACGTACCGTTTCAATCAGTGAAAAAACTTCTTCACCGTGTTGATTTCGCACCGTGTCACCCAAAATGCGCCCAAGGCGGCGGATGTCTTCACGGAGGCTCTGGTCTTTATCGTCAGCGATATCGTTCATGATCAGCTTTAAATGGTTTTAGGGAATATAAAAAATGATTAGTTTATGCGAAATGGTGCAAATAAAAAGTCAAAACATCTTAACAAAGCAGATCGGGCTGCGGCGGGTAAATCAGCTTCATTCAATATAAATCAAATGCCTACAATTCATATTGAGGAAAATGGTTTTTGAAGGGCGGGTGCAACCCGCGCCGCCAGCATGTGGGATACCCGAGTACAAAGTTTGGGCGGCGCGGGTTGCACCCGCCCTACATTCTGAACCACCCTCACCCTAGCCCTCTCCCGCTTGCGGGAGAGGGAACCTCATCTCAACGATGACGCTTGGTCAAAGCTTTTAACAAACCCTTGGTTGAACTATCGTATTCTTCTTTCACCGCCGCAGGATCGAGGCTGATCAATTGTTGCGCCAAGGATTTACCCAACTCGACACCCCATTGATCAAACGCATTGATGTCCCAAATCACCGATTGCACAAATACTTTATGTTCATATAGTGCGATCAATGCGCCGAGCGAGCGTGGCGTCAAAGAATCAAGCAGCAAAGTGGAAGTCGGACGATTACCTTCAAACACACGTGGCGCCAACATTTTTTCAGGTAGATCACCTAATTCTGCACGCACTTCATCGATGTTTTTTCCCCATGCCATCGCTTTCGATTGCGCGAAACAATTCGCTAACAAAGCTTGGTTATGTCCTGGCAAACCAGCATCGTCATCGGCGACAACAATAAAATCTGTTGGAATAATCGTCGCGCCTTGATGCAACAATTGGAAGTAAGCATGCTGACCGTTGGTTCCCGCTTCGCCGAACAAAATCGGTGAGGTCGTGTAATCGACGCGCTGACCTTCACGCGTAACTGATTTACCATTACTTTCCATTTCTAGTTGTTGCAAGTAGGCTGGCAAGCGTGTCATGCGTTGATGATACGGCGCGATAGACAAAGCTTGCAAGCCAAGGAAATTGATATTCCAAACACCAATCAACGCCATCAAGACGGGTAGATTTTGCTCTAACGGCGCTTGCGCAAAATGCAAATCCATCTCGTGCGCACCAGCCAACATCTCTTCAAAACGATCTGCGCCAACGTATAAGGCGATCGACAAACCAATCGCGCTCCACATCGAGTAACGACCTCCCGCCCAATTCCAAAATGGGAACACATTTTCTTCTGCGATACCGAAGGCTGCCGCCGCTTTCACATTGGTACTTAAAGCGACAAAGTGTTGACGAATTTGATCTTCAGGACAGCCATGATTCAACATCCACTCACGTGCTGTGCGGGCATTAGTCAAGGTTTCCATGGTCGTAAAAGTCTTAGAAGCGACCACGATCAGCGTTGTTTCTGGATCGGCGTTTTCTAAAGAATCAGCTACGTGGCGACCATCGACATTCGAGACAAAATGTAGCGACAGATTTTTTTGCGACCATGGCGCCAAAGCAATACATGCCATTTGAGGCCCGAGATCCGAACCACCAATACCAATATTGATAATCGTGCGAATTGGCTTGCCGGTGTAACCCAACCAGCGACCTTCGCGCACGGCGTCGCTGAAGCTACGCATCTGCGCTAAAACACTGTGCACATCCGCCGCGATATTTTCGCCGTTGAGCATGAATTTCTCGCCCTTAGGCAAGCGCAATACCGTGTGTAAAACGGCGCGGTTTTCCGTATTATTAATTGCTTCACCACGCAGCATCGCATCACGACGTGATTCGACTTCTTGTTGGCGCGCCAGAGCTAACAAATTGAGTTTCGCCGTCGTGTCCATGCGTTGTTTGGAATAGTCCAACAACATGCCGCAAGCGGAAGCAGAGAAGTGTGTAAAACGCTGCGGATCAGCGCGAAACAACTCTTTCAAGCTCGGCATATTATTCGCGCGTTGCTGTAACAAACACCACAATGGAGTACGGGAAACTGAGATAGCCATGATCAAACAACCTGAGAAAAATGAATTGAAAACCGAACTACTAAAATTTACTTACCTGCCGCTGCAGCCTGCGCTGCCAATTGTCCAATTGCCGCCCAATCACTTGCACTAATCAAATTCGCTGGGCACATCCAAGAACCACCAACGCACAAAACGTTCGATTGCTGCAATA
>VFQS010002043.1_pt1 | contig 17250 bp, 16 predicted proteins | sample 3512361 | NCBI WGS metagenome assembly VFQS01 (sample SAMN10412375, study PRJNA504923) | tailings metagenome | isolation source: Relicate 1 Philex TSF3 active mining | place: Philippines
CTCCTAAGACATCCAAGACAACCACCAGGCAACCATCTGTGTCGCTGGCTCCCTCAGACACCTCGGACCCTTTAAGTGCCCTACCAATCTCCTAAGACATCCAAGACATCCAAGACAACCATCTGTGTCGCTGGCTCCCCCTGGCTCCCCGCTGGCTCCCTCCCTGCGACCCTCAGACCGTCTCTGCGACTCCCTGCGATCCCAATAAAAAAATCGAACTTCCCGAACCGCTCTCTACAACGCCGTGGAACACCCAAACTCGCTCCCCATTGCTCAAAGAAATGTCCAAAGCCGCTCAAGCCGCCATCTCCTCCGACGACATCGATATGTCTGTCCCGACCGCCTCCGCCGTCCCTTCCAAAGAGACACAAGAGACGGAAGAGACGCAGGAAGTGACCTTCGCGCAACTGAAAGACTATCTGCCGCATCTGAACCTCGAAGATCTCCTCGACACCCTGGACGCCGTCAACACGTTGATTCGCAAGCGCATCCGAGGCAAGGGCAAAGCCAAACTCTCGGTAGCCGCCCCCGGCCCGAAGAAGCCTGCCCCTCCCACGCTCGCCCGCAATCAAGCCTGGATACGTTTCGTTCAAGAGTATGTCTCCAACAATGGTTGGGAGCCCTTCGAGATCAATCAGACGACTAACGGCGTGAAAGAGCTCATCGAGCGATCCGGTTCCATCCCCAACGACAACTCTCCACCTTACACCTACAAAGACACTAAGACGGGTCAGACGATCACACCCGCCTTCATCTTTGAAGACACTGGCAAGCACCTGATCTACAAAGAAGCGATGTCCCTGGGCGCGCTCCTGAAATGGAAGGATGGGAAGGAACCCTCGGCCAAGGAGAACAAGGAAGACCATTGGACGGATCTGTATCGCCAGTTCCTCGAGACGTATCAAGAGCAAGAAGAGCCGACCAGCTCCACCAGCTCGACACCCGACTCGACGACCTCGGTACGCCGCCTGACGGCGGCGGAGCGAGAGAGAGAACGACTGGAGAAACAACGTTTGAAGGACGAAGCGAAGGAAGAGAAGAAGCGCGCCAGAGAGGAAGCAAAGGAAGAGCGAAAGCGCGAGAAGGAAGCTGAAAAGGAACGAAAGGCCGCAGAGAAGGAGAAGAAGGCCGCAGAGAAAGTCAAGAAAGCTCCGAGTCCTCCCGCACTCCCTGCGCTCCCCGCACTCTCTGCCAAAGCTCCAGCCAAGGCCTCCAAAGCGGCTCCTGCTCCTCCTGCTCCTCCAGCCCTTCCAGCTCCTCCAGCACCAGCACCAGTCGCAGCAGCCAAAGCAGCACCCGCGAAGAAGACAATCCTTGCCAAGCCAACACAGCCCAAGAAGGAAGTGATGACGTGGAACATCCCTGACGATGGCATGATCCATCCCTGGACCTTTCAAGGAAAGCGCTACGTCGTCAATGCGCAATACTGCTGCTGGGAAGCGACGGATGAAGATGAAGCAGGTGACTGGGTCGGCTTGGTCATCCCAGAAGAGAACCGCATCGATGACAGCATCGACGAACCAGAGTATGATGACGAGGACATGGAGGATGCGTAAGCAGCCGAACATGGCGATTGCGATACAATCCAAAGAGCCCTCCTGGGCCGGGCTCTTTTTTTTGCTCCGTTTGGATGGCGGAGGACTTATGCACCTCTATCAAGCTCTCGAGTGTCGGAATACTATCGAGCTCCGTCAGGATCTGAATGGCGAGCCACGCTCGCCGGACTCTTTAAGTGCCATATCAAGCCCTAACACACCCTCAATAACCCTTCAATGGTATCGCCACGCTGGCCTAATGACCCCCATTAGCATCCCGTCAACAACTCTATTGGGCTCCACTAGCCCCCCTTCAAGCTCTTTAAATGGTCAGATTGTCGCCCCACCCTTCAAGCTCTTAAAAAATCGACCCTCCGGGTCGGCCCCCAACTCGTCACCGTCTCCCCCCCTCGACCATGTCCGACGACTACCAAACTCCAACGACCTCACCGCGACCCCTCCAGTGTCCCCCTCCACCCCAGAAACGACGTACACGACGCAGTTTCGGCGGCATCCTACGGCGTCAAGATGGTCCCGAGCCCCGTTATCTCGTCGTGAAAGCCCGACGCTCCGGCATCTGGTCCTTCCCAAAAGGTCATGCGAAACAAGAAGAACCCGCCTTCCTCGCCGCCTGTCGAGAGATCTGGGAAGAAACAGGTTACGCCCTCGAACATCTCCCCCATCTCCCTCCCCGTTTCACCCGACTCCGAGGCGGCATCTACTATCTCATCGATCTCCCCGAACTCCCGACACCCGAACCCCTCCCTCAAGACACCGAAGAGATCGAAGAGACCCGATGGGTCACTCGAGACGAAATGACATACCTCATCGGCAATTCCGGTATGAAAGACTTCCTCGAACGCCAGTGACATCCCGAGACCCTCCCGAGACATTCCGAGACCCATCCCGAGACCCAAAAGGGAGTCTTTTTCATGTCACAACACCTCGCGGACAACAACAGGCGTAAAGTCGAACCAAGGAAGATAGGATGTCAAACACCGAACCAAACCCAATGGCCGACGAGTTGGACAAAGAGCTAGAGCGTATGCGTCGAACACGCGAGAAGTGGCAGAGGTATTACTATCGCCATCGAGAGGAACTGGCGGAGAAGCGTCAACAGAAACGGGAAGCGGATCCAGTCTATCAAGCGAAACAAGCCGAAAAAGAAGCGAAACGACTCGAGAGACAGCAAGAAACCGCCGCGATCCAAGAGCGGAAAGAGGCCGAACGACGCGCGAAAGCCGCGCAGCGTGTGGAGCTCCAACGGGCGCGACGGGAAGCGGAAGAGGCCCGACGGAGGGAGAAAGAGGCTGCGCTACTCTCCGGTCGAAATGCTAACCCGAAATCTCGACCACTGTGCGCACACGTATGATATGCGAAAAGAGCACATCCGGATTTTTGTTACCGCCTTTAAGTTCCCCCCCCAAGCCAGTAGAGCCCCCCGACACCCCGCCATGATCCACATCAAAACCGACGAGATCTATGGAAAGAATCCCATCACGAATCCAAATGACTACCGCACACGCATCCTCCACATCGACTCTCGAGCCCGTGACACACTTCTAGAGCCCTCCACCGACTTCCACTATCGCCTCGCCCGACCCCTAAAGAACATCCTCAAACTCCGTGTGGCTTCGATCGAGCTCCCTAACGCCTACTTCACATTCACGCCAAGCCAACAAAATACCATGTTCCGACTGGATGCCACCGACTATCAAGGAAACCCCCACTTCCTGACCATCGAGATCCCCGAGGGCGAGTACACGCCCACCACGCTCCATCAAGCGATTCAACACCAGTTCGACGCCATCAAGGACACCTACGGCCTCTTCTTCCGTATCACACTCGACCCACACACCAACCGTACAACAATCACCCTCGACGGTTCAGCGCCTCCTCCCACTCCCCTCGCCCCAACACACCATCCAACCACGTTCGGCTTGACGTTCCTGATGGTGGGCCAGGAGGACCGCAAAACAGACTTTGGTCTCGGACACCATCTCGGCTACCTGAAACCGTTCTATATCATCGATCCCCAGCCGAACCAGCCCACCGCCATCACCTCGGAAGCCCCAACCCTCACGGACCCTCCGCCCGCCTTTTTCCTCCAAGTGAATGACTATGACACGGTGGAACAGAAGACACAAACCACCGCATTCCAAGCACTGGCGAAGCTCGTGCTCCATCGTACTCCCCATCATACCCTCCAAAGCCACACACTCCTAAGCAACGAGATCACGTTCCCTCGTCCGCAGGATCTGAAGACCCTCCATGTCCGTCTCGTCGATCCCCACGGCACCCCTGTCGATCTCCATCATCGGGACTTTTCGTTTTCACTGGAGACGACGGAGGTGATGAATCTCCAGTTGTACGAGTCGTATCGCAATTACTTATGGGCCCTACCCAGCCAACAAACGACACTTCAAAGGGATCAGAGTCTCGGACCACGCCCCGTAACACACCTCTCAGGCTCGGCAGCGCCGATTGCGCCACCGGCGATGAACTATCCCTAGGGGGGCGAAGCCCCCCAAAGTGGGCCGCAGGTCCACGCTATCGCTGCGCAGCAGCGATACACCCCCCTCTCGACGGACTTCGCCATTACCCCTAGTGGGGGGGCTTCGCCCCCCTAAGTGGGCCGCAGGTCCACGCTATCGCTGCTGCGCAGCGATACATGCCCCCTCCCTAGGAGCATTTTGCACCTGATAAAGCCTACACCACCTCTCGATGGGCTTCGCCATAGCCCCACAGACCACTTAAAGGGTACAGGGCTCCAAGGGCACTTAAAGGGTTCAGGGCTCCAAGGGCACTTAAAGACCACAGAGCTCCAAGGGCTCAACGATCCCACAACAAAAAATAAACCATTTGTGTTGCGGGCTCCTTTTTTCACTAAGAACTCTATCCAGCTCCACCAGGGCACTTAAAGGGCTCAGGGCTCCAAGGGAGGGGGGTGTGGGGGCACGCTAACGATTCGCAGCAGCCGCAGCCAAACCATACACCCTCCGAACCTCCTCCCGCTTCCCGACATTCTCCATGGCGTTCACCGCATTCGACAAGTCTCGGACACGGATCTCGACCATCTCACCCGTCCGTGGATCCATGTACTGGATTCGAAAGCCACGTAAGAGATATTTCAAGACACGCTTACGAGTCACCATGTTCAACGGCGTCTCCGTTCCATGTTCATTACGAATGCCGAGCAACAACGGGATGTACGAGTACGCCAAGTAGCTGACACCCTCTTTAAAGATGCCAGGACGATCCATAACCCACACATTCTTACCATCATACCAGTTCATACACACCGACAAGTCAAAGTTCTTCACAATCGCCACCGCGGAGCGCCCCTTCACCGCTCGAACGACATCCATCTCGGCATACGACGGCGTACCCTCTTCCCCACCTCGCTTGTGCTTGTACACGGAATGAATGCCATTCTTTTTAAAGAAGCCACCCTTGCCCGAATGACTCGCCACCGACTTCTCGATACGCCACTCTTTCTCCACATCCGCTCGACGTTCGCCATCCCCAAACACGCCCTCCGCCAACTTCAACTCCTCTTGATGCTCCGCCTCTATCCGATCCGCCGCACGAACGCCCCGCACGCGTCGAACCTTCCCGACCTTGTCACAATCAAACAACCGCGCCATGGTTTCATAGAACTCAGGATGTCTCGAGGGCGTTTCATGGGAGATGTAAAAGTCAGCATCAACGGAGGGCTTGGCAAGTTCTTCAAAGGATCCCGTGATCTGTTTCAAGACAAAGCCACCGCTGACGATCATGCGGTACTTGCGGAAGATCTCTCGAAGGAAGACAACGATCTCGTCGTGCCCGGGTTCCACACCAGTTCCAAACCCTGCCAGTTGATCGCGAAAGTAGCGCATCACGCCAGGACGGAAGAAGCGTACCAAACCATCCTCGACACGTCGGACATACTCTTCCTCCATGGCTTCAGGCTCGGACCGTGACCAACGGTACTTATCGGCTTCTCGAGCAGCTTTCAATGTCCCACGACGCTCTTTCTTTGCGGATTTACGAGCCTTACGAGCATTCGGCACAGCAGCTGCCGAGCGCAACATGTTTCCCGCACGACCATTCAAGCCCAGTGGTCGCATCAACCCCACAGACCCCACAGACCCCACAGACTTCTTCGACTTTCGTGTAGAGCGTACAGGGACAATCGACCAATCGTCGGGAGTCGGCCGGATAGGGTCTTCTATCCCTACATCGTAGTCTAGATCCGTTCCCGTGGAAGCCATCTACTAAGGACACCGCCAAGATCCCACAACGCAAATCAAACCATTTGTGTTGCGGGCTCCTTTTTACATCAGGAACTCTATCCAGCTCCCCCAGGGCACTTAAAGACGTGGGCCCTAAAGACCCCGCCGACGTCTCGTTCTTCTACCACCTGAAGAGCCTGTCGGACCACTCGAGCTACTCGAGCCACTCGAACTGGCGGCAATCGCCGCCCTACGAGCTCTTAGCACTTCTTTCGCCTTCTGCACACGTCGAGCCTTCTCTTCATTCGATAGGACAAACATAGGAATAGTAGAAGAATTAGAAGAGGCAGCAGAGGCAGCAGAGGCAGCAGCAGCCTTACGAGCGATGATAGCCTCTCTAGCCCTCTGAAGACGTCGAGCCCTTTCTTCATTTGATAGGACAATGAAAGGGACATTCGGATCCGCAGGGACAGCAGGGGCAGCAGAGGCAGCAGAGGCAGCAGCAGCCTTACGAGCGATGATAGCCTCTCTAGCCCTCTGAAGACGTCGAGCCCTTTCTTCATTTGATAGGACAATGAAAGGGACATTCGGATCCGCAGGGACAGCAGGGGCAGCAGAGGCAGCAGCGGCAGCAGCAGCCTTACGAGCGATAATAGCCGCTCGAGCCCTCTGAAGACGTCGAGCTCTCTCTTCATTTGATATGACAATGAAAGGGACATTCGGATCCGCAGGGACAGCAGAGGCAGCCGCAGGGACATTAGGGACATTCGGAGCCGCAGGGACAACAGCAGGGACAGAAGCCGCAGGGACATTGGGGACATTCGGAGCCACAGGAGCCGCAGCAGCCGCAGGAGCCGCAGCAGCCGCAGGAGCAGCCAGTGCGCGCATACGGTTTTCATACTGTTCAACAATCTCCATCATCATCTGATGAGCCTCGATCGCCCCTACACGCCGTCCCACGACCATATGTATCATTCTTCGAAAGAGCTCGCCCACTCGAAGGATCGCATCGGCCACCACTTCCATTTCGGCATCGGTATACGCAGCCCCGCGACGTGTAAGACGTCTTCCTAGTCCACTCTTGAGCAGCGTAGAATCGATCTCCGACATACAACCAGGATAGACCAAGACGAAGAGATTCGCCATGGTCATCGCAAAGCCATAGGAGTCAAAGGACGGGAAGGAAACGCGTATCAAGCCATCCCTCCGAAGTGCATCGCTGCTCCGCTCAACCGCTTCTTCTACCGTAATTCTGACCTCTGGGGCCGAATTCATCCCCAACGTCCGATAGAGATAGCGAAATTGTTCATAAGACGTCGAGGACCATTTGCGTGCTTCCTCTTTGACCCATGAATCAATGGACTGGCGACCACGTCGTTCCTCCGCAAAGGGCCAGAACGCCTCAGGAGGATTGCTATAGAATCCGAAGGCATCACTGTACTCGTCGTAGAACGCCTGATAGGGATACAACCAGTCAAAGTCAATGATGGTCAGAGCCCCAGTGGCGGGCTGGAACATGATATTAGTTTCTCGTACATCGCCATGAATGTAGCGACGTTCGGCTAAGCGTGCGAGTTGTCCCATACACTTGCGAAGCTGTGCCAAGACAACGCCGACATCGGTCGCTCGAAAGGCGGCGATATGCGAACCATCACCTTCATCACGGTTCTTTACGACATCCTCGATGGACACGCCCAAATGTGGCATACGAACGGCATGAACCGCCGCATCGTTCCTGGGATCACCCTGCGCCCCCCAAACACCTCGACGCAGCGCGGGATCGAGTTCGCGAACCTGTCGAGCGGTATGAGGATAGACGCGATACGCCGTATCATCGCCCATGAGTTCGGCGACACGTTCCGCCTCGCGCACGGCTTTGTTCATGTCATTCTTGCGATAGAAGACCTTGGAGACCCAGGCGTTAGCCGGATACTGGACGTTTCCAGCGTTGGAGCGATTGGTAAAGGGAGGGGAGAGAACGGCGCCATAGGCGCCTTTGCCGAGGACAGAATAAGGAGCGGCCATCTACTACTCTATAGAGAAAGGGCCACCCCCACCCCACTTAAAGACCCCCACCCCTCCTCCTCCAACTCCCAACCTCCTCCAACCCCAACCATGTCCACACCCTTCTGGGAAGTCAATCACGACGGAGTCGTATGGAACCCCTACGCCTATCAGACCCAACAAGCCCCACAAGCCCCACAAGCCCAACAAGCCCCACAAGCCCCACAAGCCCCACAAGCCCAACAAGCCCAACCAACCCCACAAGCCCCGCACCCCTCGAAAGACACCGAAAAGCCAACACTACACGACTACTTGAATCTCCTCCCTCCACAAGAATAAAAACAACCCTATCAAGCAGAACACGATGAACCGCCAAGCGACATCCGTCGCTCGTCAGCAAATATCTGCCCACTAGGCAGATATGACCTCCATCCTCCGTCGCTCCGCTGCCCTCTCGGCTCAAGAGAAGCCGGTCACCGGCGACATGAAGATGTCCTTTGTCCCCACCGATCACATCGGTTGGCTCGTCTGCGACGGTCGCTCCCTCTCTACCTCCCAGTACAATCTGCTTTTTCAAGTCATCGGATACCAGTTCGGCGGCTCAGGCTCCACCTTCCAGCTCCCCAATCCCGCAGGTGGTCTCGTCGGTGTCGTCGGCCAGCGCACGACCGCGGTCACGACCACGCTCCATCCGGCCGGTCAAGAGGTCGGAGCAGAGACACACACCCTGACCATTCCCGAGATGCCAAGCCACGCCCACACCATCACGGATCCAGGTCACGCACACTCATACGTCAATCAACAGAATGACCAGAACACCGACAACGCCTTCGCAAGTGAAACGGCGGCCGATCAAGCCGATCTGAACCAAACGACTGGAACGTCGACCACGGGCATCACGATCAACGCGACGGGTGGCAGCCTCCCCCACAACAACATGCAGCCCACACTGTTCATGGGCAACATGTTCATCTATTCAGGCATCCCAAGCGCCCCAGGCTTTACCCCTGCTTCTTGGCCGAAAAACAATGGTAATCCACCATTGATCTAAACACCGCGTAAAAGAACCTAAAGAATCCTAGAGACCCTAGAGACCCTAGAGCTCCTCGAGACCCCACAACAAACAAAAAGGATTTGTGTCACCGGCTCCCTCCCAACAAATTTGATCGATCCCATCGCTCAAACTCCATCAAGCCCATCACCAGCCCACACTACAAACAGAAGATTTCCAAAATGGTCTGTTCGTATTGTCATCAAGACGGTCACTACCGTCCCACGTGTCCTCTGAAGAAAGCGCATCAACAACAGCAACAACCTCAAGAGCCAGAAGAGCCCGAACCCATCGAACCCATCGAACCCATTCCCAGACGCCTCCAACGCATCCCGAGACCTCGTTCGAAACGTCCCACCGACCCACCACCCAACGGTTCCGATCCCGAGCCTCTCCCGATCCAGTGGCCTGAAGCCATCCGAACGGCGTTCATCCGCGATGTCCAAAGCGATCCCATCACCACCAACTGGCCCGCACTCGCCCACAAATACCAACGAACGCCTGAATCCTTGAAAGAGACGTATCGTCGGCTTGTCCCGCCGATCGAACACATCGACCTTGTCGCGTCTCTTCTCAACACCTCCGCGCTCGACGCCATCTTACAACGTCATACCCACATCTGTACAGCATGCCACACTCAACAGTACTCCCCACTCCAGTACTGGCAATCAGATGGTTTCTGTGAAGCATGTCATGCCCGCATGTTTGAAGAAGAGATCGCGAAGCGTTGGAGACAGGTAAGACAATACGCGGAGGAGACGGGAAAGGCAGAATGCGAGTTCTGTCGGAAGCCGAGTACCGCACTCCCATCCACCATTCAGCAGCGGATCCAAACCGGTCATCCATTGTTTGAAGTCTTACAAGAAGTAGACCATGCCCACACGGTCTGTGACTCTTGTCAAGTGATCGTAAGAAAGGTAGAGCGCATCGCAGGGTATCACTATGCGACTCTCGAAGAGCGTATCAAGTGGGAAGAGCACATGATACCGATCTATGAAGCATTGAAGAAGCGTCTTACTCGCCAGTGAAGCCGTAAGCCCTCGGCTTTTTTTAAGGATCACCCCAGCTCTATCAGGCACTTAAAGAGACCACCGGCCGCAGGCCGGCGCCGCCGGCTCGCCTGTCTTCAGCCGCCCTACCCTAAGGTCGCCGCCTGCGGCGGACTTACGGGCGGTGCGCGACCCCCCTTTACAAAAAGGGAAGCATTTACACAACCCCATTCCTCTTCCTCTTCCTTCTCATCACCTGCCTTCTTGGCACTCGGCGCCGCGCCATCATCATCAACGCCATCTGTAAAGGTTCTGTTCATAAAGAGAGTGTCCCATTAGCGCAGCAATCCTCTCCAGTTCAGCGACAGGCAGCTCCATCGACAGAGTAGAGATAAAGTGATGACGGATGAGCGTCAGCGTCATCTCCACACCAAAGACCGAGTAGAGCACATCACTGGCCCAACGGGAGAAGGTGTTGCGCGTATAGGGCTTACCATTTGGCTTCTCGAAGAGAAACGTACGCGGCGACGTCTCCAGTGACTGAATAATGATACGATAGAGCTCGTCAGGCAGCTGAGGGTAATGAATCAGTTTATACTGCCCAGAAGTCTTGAAGTCTCCAATGACCAGTTCAGCACTATCCGCCTTCAGAAGGATGTAGTTGGGTGTGGTCGGCTCCTTTCCCTCTTTGACGAGCTCCGTAGCATAGTAGTCGGCACGAACGGGATAGATGTGGGTGTACATAGACAGAAGCAGGTGCGGATACATCTCGAGATCACCCTGATCACGACGCGCAACGATCTGGGCAAAGGTCAGCTTCGACCCTCCCTTTTTTAACTGGATTACTGTGGGCATCTGTTGGTTGCGTCGATCCGCCATGGGCTTGCTTACTTGGTTAAGGATCTCGACCCATATCTTGATGTACTCGTGGCGATCTGGTGTAGTAGGAGCGACATGCGGCGAGTGACGAAGGACGGCGAGGATGGCAGCGACGTAGTTCCGCAGATTGTTATAGGTACAAACGGTCTTCTTCTCGGCCTTCTCTCTCTTCTTGAAGTATTTGACAAGTAGGAGAATGGCTTCTTTTGGATTGAAGATGATGTACTCGATCTCCTGATAGGGAACCAGTTCGACCCACGCACGAATACGCGGATCATATGCCTTGATGGTACTGGCAGAGAGAGAAGACCCCTGATGAAAGTAAGACATGACTGTGTGCGATGCTAGAGGAATGAATGCCGATACATGTCGATTTTTTTCACAGTCGTCCTACCTAAAATCGACGTCTATGAATCCTCTCTATCCGCTACACAGATCCCCAACGACCATGGACTTTGAATTTATCCGAGACGTCATGCGAGAGCAAATGCGCTTGACCACCGAGCTCTGTGAAGCTCGCCACGCTTTGAAAGAGACCGAAGCGGCGCTCGCCCGAGCACTGGCACTCTTGAAGGAACGTGAAGAGTCTGTTCCTGCTCCTGAACCCGAGCCTGAACCCGTCCCCGCCCCCGTCCCTGTAAAGAGCTCGAAGGGCAGAAAGAAGAAGGAAGTGACTTCGGAAGAGGAAAGAGCAAAGAAGGAGAAGCGCAGTGCGTACATGCGCACCTATCTCGAGCGCAAGAAGGCCCAACAACAAGCCCAACAAGAGCAAGAAGAGAAGGAAGAGTAACGAACCAACCAACGCATGGGGCCCCCAGGGCCCCTTTTTCACGTCAGCGCCGTTGATACCCCCGAAAAAATCGACCGATTAAAATGCGTCAAAAGAAGAAAGAGCCATGTCATACCTACACAAAAAGGCATCACGTGACACCTTAGAAAACGACCTCTTAGGCGCATTCGAAGAGACCACGCTGTCGACGACGACCAAGCTCCTCTATGCCAAGAAGCTCGCCCACTGGATCAGCTTCTCGCCCAAGAAGACGCTTTACAGCATCATCGAAGACCCTGACACCGCGATGAAAGCCCTCGCCGCCACGAAGGACATCAAGCACACCCCCACCAACCACCACCTTTACATCAGTGCCCTCGTGGCCTATCTGACCCATATCCATCCATTGGACCCTCCGCGACTAGAGAAATGGAAGGAGATCCAGAAGGGCAATTGGAAGCCGATCTCGGACCATTACGAGCGGAACGAGCCGACGGAACTCCAGAAGGAGAAGATGATGGACTTCAAGGCGATCGAAGAGGCGCGAGATCAGTTGGAAGTAGGATCGATGGAAAGACTGTTGCTGACGTTCTATACAAAGGTGGAGCCCTTGAGAGCGGACTACTATGCGACGGAGATCGTACCCGAAGGGGAGGACTCGAAAGAGGAGAATTACATTACATTGGGTCCATCCGGCGCAAAGCTGATCGTGAACGACTTCAAGACGAAGCGAAAGTACGACCGAATCGAGAACGACTTAGACGAAGAAGTACTCGATGAGCTGATCGCATCACTGAAGATGTACCCACGGGACTACCTGTTCGCCACAGAGGGTAACAAGCCCTACACGCGTAAGCTATTCTCGAACTGGGCCTGTCGAGTCCTGTCACGAGTCCTTGAACATCCGATGACGCTGACGGTGCTGCGCCATATGTACATCACACAGAAGATTAAAGAAAAAACTCCAGTGGGGGAGTTGGTGGAGATTGCGAAGAAGATGGGGCATTCTCGCAATATGCAGCGTGTATACGATTGGTCCTAGACACACTTCAGAGCTTGTTCACGACCACTCGAGTACTCGCAGGCGCACCCGCGCCCACACCCGTCGCCTTGACCTTCGGGGGACGTCCCCTCTTTTTCACCTCTTGAGAGATCGCCGCGATGACCTCGGCATCGCCATGCTGGATTTGAGACAGACCCGACGCATCACGCTTGATGTGGATGTGACGAGTCGTACACGCCTTTAAGTCCTCCAGATGGGTAACGAGATAGATGGAGCGGTAGTAGTGAAGGAGCTGTTGAAGGAAATGGGGGACTTTTTCGATGTTGTCCGAGTCGCATGTCGTAAAGCCTTCGTCAATGAAGTGCTGTTCGAAGGACACACGACAGAAGCCAATCTGATGGAAGGCGACACGGATGGCGATGCCGACGATGAAGCGTTGAAAGCCCGACGCCTTCTCGATAATGACTCGACTGGAGCCGTCATGGATGAACCAGGAAAGCGTATCGATCGCGGACAGCCATTCCGAGTCCAATCGCAGAACGCGTTCGTCGCAGATCATTCGAAGGACGTGATTCACACGCGTTTGAATGATGGGCGCAATGTGTTGACAGTACAGCCATTCTCGATAGCCATCGAAGGTGTCACAGATCGCCGACACGATCGCAAGATGATTCTTGGCCTCTTGGAGCGTCTCACATGCTTCGTCTCCGTTCTCTTTCTCGACAGAAGCGGACATACGCGAGGAGATCTCTATGTCACGAATCGCGAGAAGTACGGCCCTTTCCTTCTCTTTGGCGCCCTTCCAGTTCACCCATGCTGAATAGGCGTCAATCACCTCGCGAGTGGCCTCTGCCTTCAGGACCAGCATCCGATGTTCTTCTTTCTCTTGTACCATCGCCCGAAGTGCATCATATTCCTCGTTTACCTTCGAAGTACGTGACTTCCATCGATCCGACAGGAGCGCGACGGTTCGGCGGTATTCCGCCAGAAGGAGAAGCCAGAGAATCCCGAGATTGGCGTCATCCTCTTCATACACCATCTCTCGTCGACGAAGCTCCTCCCGATACACACCATAATCGGCTTTGCGCTTTCGCAAGCGTTCAACCTCCGAGCGCTTTTCTTGGACATCGAGCATTCGGCTTTGAAGAATGGTTTGATCCCGATCAATCTGATGCGCGAGATCGTTCAGCTGTTCCTGGTATCGCTCATGGTCTCTCTTGATCTTTTCGTATCCAACGGCCCAGGCATCGTAGGCGACATGAAGGGCGGTCTCAATCGCCACCTGACGGCGGTCGTTCACCTCCTTCTCCAGACGGAGCGCATGTTCGCGCAAACTCTGAAGAGCGGCTTTCTCGTCTTGACCAGGTCCCCATCCGTCGATGTCCGCCACCCATTCTTTTAATTCAGCCATCACCGCGCGGACCTCTTCCTCGATCGCAGGGAGTTGATCACGCATGGCGTCGTATTTGGTTCTCCAGGGTTGCTGTCGACACGCTCCGCATTCGGGATTGAAGGGCATGGTTGCGCACTCTTGTAGATAGGAAAGGATGTCAGTGCGTTTCGACTGGAGAAGAGTATGACGATGAAAGAGCGTAGGAAGACACTCAATGGCTGTGCGCACATGCTCTAGGCGCTCCTCGGCCCGCTTCAGGTCTCCCTCTCCAACGGAGCGTCGCAGATCCTCGAGCGCCTTCGTGGAGAGGGAAGGGCGATTAGGGCGCGTTTCGTTCATACCATCGAGCTGGTTGCGAGTGCGCGTTACTTGTGCCTTGATCCTAGAAGTGGCTTTCTTCTTTTCAGCGATCTTGTCGGGATACTCCCTAACGATGCGTTCGCTCTCGTCCGCAGAACGTACCAGTTCTTCAATGCGCTCTTTCTTGAATTCATCTCGGTCTTTGGCAAAGCTCGCGCGCATATGCTCGCTCCATGCTCGAAAGGCGGTCATTCGCTCGATGCGTTCAGGAAGAGTCTGATAGATCTCCATGACATGTCTCTCGCCTTCGTCAGGATCCTCTGGATCATTAAAGACGCACCCATCCTCGGATGCCATGTCACACACATCGTCCATCTCCCCCATCATTCGCTCTTGAGTGAATTCGGGATGTCGGAGCAACATGGTGCGCACCGTCTCCAGGTGTCCAACCAACTGGTCGAGTACGTCTACGTCATCACCTGCGCCGACGTCGAGTAAGATAAGATCGCTTTCCTTGACCTCGATTCTACGCAGCGCAGCATACGGTGCGACATGCTTCTCGAATTGTCCCAGACGGTCGCGTTCCGAAGCCACTCCATCCAGTCGAGCGCGAAGTACCTCGATGGACTCGTCCACTGGCTTCATCTTGGAAGCCTTCGCAACGACCTGATCCAGTTCTGCCGTCAGCCCTTCGAGGGATTTGACTTGAAGGAGACGACCTTCTGAGACATGCATCCATCGTTGGTGGTATTCTTTGACGTTCACCTCGATGGCAGCAGCCTGTGTTCGAAGCTCGAGAAGCTCTGCGGTTCGATCGACCACAACGGGCTTCAACGCGGTAACACCATCGTAGTAGGACTCGGTCACGTCAATGGCATTCTTGTAGTATTTGGCGGCCTCCTTGAGAAGCACTTGAAGGGACTGGATGTGTTCCAGTGAAAGGACCTGATCGAGCAGGGTACGCTGTTTGAGCTTGTCGAGAGTGAAGAAGTCGCAATCGGCATTCTGGGAGAGCATGGCAGTCATGAGATACGCCTGGATGGTTCCGATGTTCGTCTCGATCCAGTTGGACACTGCGGTCTGTCCTTGATGGACGACGGTGCTCTCGCCGTCTGCGGACAGCGAGTAGAGCACAACCTCTTGGAAGGTCATTGAGCGCTTCTCCGTGAGACACTTGAGGACGCGTTTCAAGCGGTAGCGTTTCGTTCCAAGCGTGAAGGTGAGGAGCGTATTCGGTGAACCAGTCACAGGCTTCTTGTCGCAGATGGCATTTGAAGAATAGTTCTTGTTGAAGCGGGAAGGAAACCCCTCGCCATAAAGGGCAATGACGATGACCTCGAGGAAGTTCGACTTTCCATGCCCGTTCTTGGCGTTCAGAATGGAGAGGTTTCCAAGGTCCTTGTCGAAGTCAAAGACATTGCCATCTTTGTAGCAAAGGATCCAGTCCCATTCGAGCTTGTTCAAGCGAAGTGATCCCGCGGAGCCCTGGTGCGTCTTGGCACGCTCGAAGTCTTCGAGGTACTTGTCGGCGAACTTGATGAGCTTGTCGGTTCGTTCGCTGATCTTCTTCGCCACTTTGTCGGGAAGACGTCCTGTGTTCAAAGCGAGACGCTCGGGATGCGGAAGCCATTGTTTCCAGAGCTCGGGTACAACCTTCTTGTTCTTATCCAGTGAGTTCTGAATGTACTCGATGAGGACGTCGAGCGAGTTGATCTTGTCGAGGACACTCTCGGAGGGAACGACGGGAGCATCGGCAGCACGGTCGGCGACCTCTTGAGGGCGAACCATGCGCACCACTTCGCGGGATGCGGAGCGGAAGTACTCTTCGATACGCGCAATCGTTCGGATGTCGGAATCCTTTCCTGTGTACTGGATGTGGAGACGTGTCGGAAACCACGGGGTACCGAGGAGCGTGTCGGCGGCGACATAGGTGGGAGACATGTTCGAGATCTCGCGATGAAGCACTTCGACCCTGTCGTCGTTCAGGCGAACCTTGATGAAGCCGCATGGATTCCGAACATGATAAGTGTGGATCTCTTTGTCTCGGAGGTTCCAGAGGATGTAGCCATGACCGTAGAGCGTCTCGCCAAAGTCTTGTTGGATCAGACTACCAGGATACGCCCACGGGACCACACCGTCTTTGTAGCGATAGGTATGGCAGCGAGTGGTGTGCGGTAATTCGGGCGCTTTTTCGTCAACGCATTCGGCTCGCTTGACTTGTTGGAGATGGATGTCACCCAACAGGATGGCATCGAAAGCGTTTCCAAACCAGTCGATGGGGTAACCGTGAAGCGTCGGAGTGAGAGGCGCGCCGTTCTGTAGCGTGGAGGAGATGACCGAGCCATGGAAGAGGGCGATGGAATAGGAGTCGGGAGCGGGACGGGAAGGAGTCGGGAAGGGAGGGAGCTGGCTCGATATGCCACTGGTAGCGCCGTACAGGAGCGTGTCTTGTACAGCGGTTACACCGAAGTGGATGTTACCGATGGTATGAATACCAGTGGAATCGAAGTAGTGGACATTCGGAATCTGGTAGTTCATGAGGGCGGAGATGGTGTCGCGCTCTTCGGGGACATCTTGACGATAGTCGTGATTCCCGCGGATGAGCACAACCGGGGCAAGCTGGGCGAGGTCCGTGACAAGCCGGATGGCAAGCTCGAGGCCACAGGGTTCTATCCGGTTCTTGTGATGGAACAGGTCGCCCGTGATCACGATCAGAGAAGAACGGTCAATGACGGCCGGTAGAGCTCTAATGGAGTCCATTAGGTTTGCGAAAACATCGTTGTACTCCTGATAGCGTGAGCGTTCGGAGTCACCGGAGCGGATATGGATGTCGGAGAGGTGTACGATGGCGTGGTACATGGTCGGGATCCTAGTAGTGGGATTCTACTGGCAATCCGGTAGCGAGGCGCATCGATTTTATGTAGAGGAGTACAATGACATGTGAAGAGGTAATGAATCGCATGGCGTTCCATGAGACGTGAGGAGTTCGCACGGAAGGGGGTGGAGTCTAATGAGAACCAGTGAGATGCGAGAGTTCTGATGGGTATACACGTGTTAACAGAAGCGCGTAGTGAAACGCACGAGGTTAACAAAGTTAACAATAACGCGCA
>VFQS010002044.1_pt1 | contig 17249 bp, 18 predicted proteins | sample 3512361 | NCBI WGS metagenome assembly VFQS01 (sample SAMN10412375, study PRJNA504923) | tailings metagenome | isolation source: Relicate 1 Philex TSF3 active mining | place: Philippines
CTAAATAAAGATCGAGCCGTCGACACAGCAGGTTTACGTTCGCAGCAAGAAATCGTTGAAGACATCAGACTGGCACGGTCAAAAGGTGACCGTGTCGTTATGACGAACGGCTGTTTTGACCTTTTACATCCAGGGCATGTAGATTACCTGGCAAAAGCAAAGGCGCTTGGCGACCGACTGATCGTCGCCGTGAACGACGATCAGTCGGTGCGGCGCCTAAAGGGCGACGCGCGCCCGGTAAATCCCCTAGCTACACGTGTAAAAATGCTGGGCGCACTGCAAAGTGTTGACTGGGTAGTGGTATTCTCTGAGGATACGCCGGAGGCACTTTATTGCAAACTATGCCCCGACATCCTGGTCAAAGGCGGGGATTATGTTGGCCGCGACATCGCGGGAAGCTCAAGCGTAATTGCTGCTGGTGGCCGCGTAGAAATTATAGAATTCTCGGATGGATTTTCTACCACGGCGCTCATTGACCGGATAAATCGCAATGTTTCTGATCAATGATGCCCTGCCGAATATTCGCCAGAATCCAAAATCTGGAAATTTTGTGTTCCTAGACCGTGATGGCGTTATTAATGTAGATAGCGGTTACGTTGGGCATTGGCGTTGTTTTGAGTTTATAGAAGGCGCGATCAAGGCTTTAAGCGCCCTTTCTGACAATAATTTTGATATAGTAATTGTAACTAATCAATCCGGTATTGGTAGAGGATTTTACTCAGAGGAAGATTTTATAAATTTAAGTACGAAATTTCTAGAATTTTTAAACAAAAGGCAAATTTATATCCAATCAATACAATATTGCCCGCATTATATTTCTAGCGAACAGTTACAATATGCCAAAGACTGCGATTGTCGCAAGCCTAAGCCAGGGATGATACGCAATGCTGCCGCCATGCACGGCATTGACTTGACCCGGGCCTACATGATCGGAGATAAATTGACTGATGTCATTGCTGCGCAGGCTGCAGGAGTGGGTAAATCGTTCCTTATTACCCAATCAGGTATATCTGACGATACGCTGGGAATTTACGCTGATGGCTATTTCCCGAGTCTTCTGGCTTGTGTTGCTGCATTACTGCGGGACGGGCATTCATAGCAAATTAGGCATACTGGAGATTATACTTTTATGGGGCAATATACTTTTTGCTAATCAGATTTTCGAGGTGAGGAAGCTTTTCCGAGATACTTGAATAAATAGGCTTGCGTTACGTCTGTCACGCGCTGCTCAAAATGTGTTGCGCCCCTGACGTCACGCGCGCCAAACTTATGGGATTCTGGTGGATTTTGACATTGATACACGCTATCGATGACTTTCTAGAGCGGACTTTTAGTTAGGTGCTCAACGACGTTGATTAAAATTCTGGGAATTGAAGGAAAGGTTGCGGACGGGTAGCCTGGATCTAGGCGGAGCAAAGTGCGTTCACGTAAAACTAGGCCAGCTGATGCCGCCCCTGATGCACTAATCTGGCTTCATTAGATATGAGTTGAAAAAATCTGGTAGCAGAAGGGGCGTACCAATGATTGTTATAACTGGCGGGGAGGGAGTGCTTGGCCGAGCACTTCAGAGGCATTTGCACAGTTTGGGGAGGGATTTTGTGTCGCTCTCTCGCAAAGTTGTGGACCTTACTGATCGAGATAGATGTATTGCTGCGATCTCTGACATTCAGCCGAGTATCATATTTCACCTTGCTGCGAAGGTTCACGGACTAGGTGGAAACGCGTCTTTTCCTGCTGAAATATTTGAGCAGAATTCGCGCATTAATTTGAATGTGCTGGAGGCAGCGAGAAAATCAGGTTCTTCGAAGATTGTTGCCGTGAGCACTGTAGCAATATACTCTTCAGACGTTCCAAAACCTACCTCGGAAAAATCCATTTGGACGGGGTTACCCCATCATTCCGAAATGGCTTATGGACATGCGAAGCGAGCGATGTTGGCGCAGCTTGATGCGTATGAAAAACAGTACGATACTAAGTTTTGTTATCCAATTATGACAAACATTTATGGGCCTGATGACAGATTTGATCCCATGTATGGTCACGTCATACCTTCGCTAATCGCAAAATTTCATACCGCGGCAACAACAGGCACCTCGGTCAAGGTTTGGGGAACTGGTAAAGCTGAGCGTGATTTTCTGCATTCACGCGATGCTGCTAGAGCTCTTGTCATTTTAGGCGACACGTTTTGTGGGCCGATTAACGTTGCTTCAGGCGGCTCTACAAAGATTAGAACGATTGTGGACATCCTGAGCAAAATTTCGGGCGTGACCAATGTTTGTTGGGATCCAGGCAAACCCGATGGCCAGTTGGAGCGCAGTTATGATGTGTCGAAACTAGAAGGCTTGGGCTTCAAGACTGAAGTCGAGTTAGAGGCAGGGTTGACCGAGACCTATAATTGGTACTCTCAAAACGTTGATAACCTGCGGCAGCAATAACCAAAAATAGTTGGCGAAATCATGAGTACACGAACGATTAAGAATAATACAAAATATTATAAAAAAATGCACTCAGGCGATTTAGTTTCCATCATTCTGGCGGTCAAAAACGCGGCTCATTGTGTTGATAGGGCTCTTGTAAGCATTATAGAGCAAACTTACAGGAATATTGAAATTGTCGTTATAGATGGTGCTTCAACTGATGATACTATGGAAGTTATTTCAAAATATGAAAGTTATATAGACATAATAGTATCTGAACCAGATGTGGGCATCGCGGATGCATATAATAAGGGTATTAAATTATGTAGAGGTGATTGGATTTATTTTCTTAATTCTGATGATTTATTTATAGATAATAAAATATTGGAAAACATTTTTTTGTTAAATGATTTTGAACGCGATATTCAGATAATATCTGGCGCTGTTATCTCTACATCCGGAATTAGATTTTTCGGAAAATTTAATTGGCTACTTTTACTGAGAAATAATGTTCATCATCAGGGTCTTTTTTATCGGCCGGCAATATTGTTGCAGTACCCGTACAATACACAATATAAATTGTATGGTCATGACAATGAGCACAATTTATGGATGTGGAAAGAACGCATTAATATAAAATATATTGATATGAATATAGCGCTTTGGGCAACTGGCGGCTTATCGGACACTCCAAAATGGACAAACTACCGCAATGAGTTTTTAGCCCGAAAAAATGTTTTTGGTTATAGATATTTTATGTTTAACATCTTTACTATTATTCGGTTTTTTATCAAGACTATTCGGGTAAAGTACCTTCGCTCATGACGGTCCCATTTCGTCATTACGTAACTGATGAATGTGTGCTCAGTATATTTTTCAGGCTCGTGAGATTTGTGATTTTTTTTATTACAGATAGCCTGGTGCTTTTTCTCAGGCCGAAAGAAACGGATATCGCCCTGATCGTGCGGCTAGACGCGATCGGAGATGCCGCGGTATGGTTCCAAAGTGGTGCTGGTGAGGTCTTGGAAGAATTAAAGCGTACACATTCAAAGGTAGTACTCTTGGCTAACGCCAATTGGGCTGAATTGGCCTCTGCGTTAGAAGTATTTGATGAAGTTGTGCCCATTTCCCCGTCCACTTTTATGCGCAACATAATTTATAGGACTAAGGCACTTTCGCGCATACGGCTTCTGGGGGCAAAAACGATTCTTCAGCCCCGCGCTGCTAAAGTGTTTCTGCAGGAAGACTCGATAGTGAGAACTTCAGGCTGTCGCCGACGGATTGGTATTCAAGGCATCGCTGTTAACATGAGCACCCGTGTTTTGGCATTTTCGAACACACTGTACACTCGGATAATCGACCCTGGTATCACGGGTAGAGTGCATGAGTCTGCACGAAATCAAGCCCTTGCGAACCAGTTTTCTCCAATTCGCGGGTGCCCAATTACGCCCCTTGAGCTAACCACGACTTGCCCGCCCGTCGTGAACCAGAAATATTTTGTCATCGCTCCAGGAGCGGGCGCGGCTGGACGTCAATGGCCAATAGAGAAATTTGCTGCAACATGCGTTGCATTACAAAGCCAGTATGGATTAAAATGCGTTGTCGTTGGGGCGGCCGATGAACAAAAGCTGGCTGATCAGCTCAGGCATTTTGATTTTGAATTCTTAGATCTAACCGGAAAATTGACGCTTTCGGAGACAACGGCCGTTATAATGCGCTCCGAATTACTAGTTGCGAACGAATCGGGCCTGTTTCACATTGCACAATGGGCTAGGCGACCGGTGGTTAGCATAGTCGGAGGAGGGCACTTTGGCTGGTTTGCGCCCTATCCGACTTCCGTCGATGGCGGCAATGGTCAGATATGCTTCAAAAGGATGCCCTGTTATAACTGCAACTGGATTTGCGTCTATGACATGCCACAGGATAACCCATTTCCGTGTGTCGCGGCTGTACCTGCAGATCAGGTGATAGAGAAATGTGTTGCCATACTAGGTGAAGTGGCGTGAATAGAATAATAAACATCGTATTCAGTCCTATGCTTATCCTAATAACTGTAGGGATTTCGTATTTCAACTTCACAATTAGGGGCTTTATAAGCGGAGATAAATTATTTCAGGACTTGCTTATTTTGGGTATGATAACTTTTGGCATGTCAATTATACTATTTAGAAAAGATATTCCGAAAATTGAATTAAGCCAATCGTTGGCTCGAAAGATATCGTTATACTGTACTTTTTTACTGCTTTCCGTTTCAGTATACATGTTGGTTATATTTGATTACAGTTTATCAAGGCTCGTTGACGAAAGATTTGCCGTTCCAGGTTTTGGCATTATTTCTTCATTATTCACTATTACCGCTGTATTGGGTGTTTCAGTGATATGGAAATTTCAGGGATATATTTTAAAATCAATATACTTCTTTTTTCTCCTTTTTGTGGGGATTACGATCGGAGGAAAAGGTTTTTTCTTTCCAATTATGTTTGGGTTTAGTTTGGCAGGCGTTGTCGGCATCCGGAAGGATTTTTCGTTATTTTATATCATCTTGTTGTTATTATTATCCATAATTGCTCTATACATAAGTGTCTTATATGCCGACACCGCCGGTGCTGGAGTGCTGAACCTGTTAAACAACAGAATATTTTACGCAGCAGACGCCGTTGTTTGGGTGGCCCAGCTAAGCCCATTCGACATTCAATTCTTCCCAATTACCGCAGGTACATTCGTAGCAGATATTTTCTTACGGCTTGTCGACTTACGCATTAACCCTAGATCTATGGGTGCAGAAGTAGCTTATTTGGTTTATGGGACGGAATCTGGAGCGGGGCCCAATGCCAATTTACCCATTTTGGCTTATTTGGTAAGTCAGGGGGAAATGCTCGCCTCGATATTGTTTCTTGCCGCTGCAATGACTCTTCTGGCCGCCGTGCGCAGGTTTTCCTTTAGAATGCTCCAACATACTGGGAATAAGCCAATTTTTTTTGCGGTCACCATATTTATGATACCTTCGGGCATCATTGATTTGGTTGTGTATCTCCAGATGGTTTTCTGGCTGCTAGTTATCTACACGATGTGTAGTGTACGATTCTCGCGAGGTAGGTAGAAGGGTAGGGTTTTATTGCTACCCAATACGCGCAGTTTGCGCGACGGACTTCTTGCTTTCAAGAACCAAACGTCACAGGTACATGTCTACTTGCAGGAGGAAAGCCGCCCTATTTTCATCAAATCAGCATCCAGAGTTTAGTGTACACGATTTTTTCTAAAACGCATTTTTATGAAACATAACAAAAAATGTTTTAAAAATAATTCTAATATCCAGTAATATGTTCCACGAATTGACGTAGGCTAAGTCCGCATTCAATCTATTGATCAAATCTTGTTCATGAAATGTATTCCCTCGATACCCCTCAACTTGGGCCAGTCCCGTGAGGCCCGGCATTACGACATGCCTAAGGTAATAGTCGCTGTCTGCTTCCCAATATAATGAGCTACCAGCTTTAGCCATCGGCGCATGGGGGCGCGGCCCAACCAAGCTCATCTCGCCAACCAAGATGTTAAAGATCTGCGGCAGCTCATCCAAGCTACTCTTTCGAAGAAATCTCCCAACACGAGTTACTCGAGGGTCATGCCGTTCTGTTAAGTTGGACGCGATATTATCTTGCATCTCGACGTGCATTGTTCGGAACTTCCAAATGCGAAAAAGACGATTTCCGAGGCCAATCCGCTCTTGGCGGAAAAAGATTGGACCCTTGCTGTCGCATTTGATGACAATGGAAATTACAAAAAAGGCGATTACAAGCGCGGGAGACATTACAAAGATGAAGGCGTAATCCAAGGCTCTCTTCAATAAAAGCTGGCTCAGATTTAAAGAGCCCGTATTAATGATGAGCCCAGCAGATCCTGACCAATCAGATATGCCAACTGGTTTATAGCTATCCAGCTCGGGCATCGCGAGCTCACCCGCCACATCGATGGATCGAAGGGCGCATACCCAGCGTTCGCGGAACTCTGGCGCGCAATGTACGATGACCCGGTCCATCCCTTTTGTTAATTCTCCGAGCAAAGCAATGGCTTCGTAATTGGCGCTGTCTGGGATTATCCCCGTTGTCCTTGCATCTATACCTGTATTTCCGGCTGAGTGAGAAACTGGAACGCCATCAAATATGCTTAGTTCCGAATACAAACCAGCTACCAGATCGTCTCTAAAGGCACGATTTATTTGTGATCGAAAAATAAAAAAACCTAACATTGATATTATATAAGATAAAAATAAAAGTAATCTAGAAAAATTGTCGCTAATTTTAAAAAAGTATAAAAATATAAATATAATCATCATTGAATATGAAAAAGATTTTGCTGCATTTATAAAACTTTTGTATATAGAATTTATGTCGGATGCGCGATAAACATTATTATTAAAAGAAATTATAATAAAACATAAATATATTAAAGGAAAAATATTTATGGCCTGCGTTTTTAAATCCGAAAAACCAATTATTTTTATTGAAATAAATGCACCTATAATAACACTTAATAAATCACCAATCGCCATGGCGACGGAAATATTTCTTCGGTTCCGTCTTCTATTCCTGATTAAGCGCAAATTTTGGAAATTTACTAATTGATTAAAATCGATACTCATTGTTATTAAGCTGCCTTTTCAGAGTTAACATCGACAGGGAGAAATCATGTTTCTTGCTGCGCTAATGCTCGATTCGGTGCCAAAATGCTTGATTTATGCACCTTTTTGCGACTTTTTAGGACATGACAGTTTCGAGTTACCTTTAGGTAAAGCACTTGTCTTGCGTCTTCCTCCTGGAAAAATTCGACCAGATAATCAACATCTAAATTGTTACTTTACCGTGTGACTGGCCCCGCGAAAAAATTGTTCATTAATTATTTGCCCAGTTAGCCAGAGGTCTCAGAGAGTTCGCTGGCGGAAGCCGGCACGCCGCCTTACGGTGATAGTCTAATGTCGCACTAAAGCGATGCTATAGCAAAACACAGGGAAATGAAATGAGACTAAAAAATGGTATTCGGCGATTCCAAGGATTGCAATCCACTACGTCCGCTAATAGCAGGAAAGCCGTAAATGCATCAAATAGTATTAAATAGTATTTGAAAATTTTTGTCGGCTTTTGTCGTCGTGAAAAAGGAGTTTTTGATGCCGGTTGTGCACATAATCCCGCAACGATTTGCCGATACTAGGGGGTGGTTCACTGAAACTTGGAATGAAGACCGTTTTCAACGATTGGGGGTACAGGCTCAATTTTGCCAAGATAACCAATCTGCCTCTGTGAAGGAAGGAACGATCCGTGGCATTCATTTCCAGCGAACACCACACGCTCAGGCGAAGTTAGTTCGCTGTTTGAAAGGCCGAATTTTTGATGTTGCAGTCGACTTGCGGCGCCAGTCGCCCACCTTCAAAAAATGGGTTGGCATTGAACTTTCCGCTGAACGAGGTAATCAGCTTTTTGTGCCCGCTGGCTTTGGACACGCATTCATAACGTTGGAAGACGATTGTCACGTAGCGTATAAAGTCGACGCATATTATGCGCCGCAGGCCGATGGTGGCATCAGGTGGGATGATCCCGAGCTGGCAATCAACTGGCCAATGCGCGGAATTACTCCTATCTTATCAGATAAAGACGCAAGCCTGCCATTTTTGTCTGACAGCGCGTTCGATTTTCCTTATGACGGTAATCCGTTGGTGCCCTTGTCAAATTGAGATGTGTCTAAATTTATGAGCAAAAAAATACTCGTCACCGGCGGCGCTGGCTTCATTGGCTCGGCGCTTGTGCGGCATCTCGTTTCGAACACAGCCCACTTGGTTTTGAACATTGATGCGCTGACCTATGCCGGGAACCTGTCGTCGCTGGCATCCGTGGCCGGGTCCGACCGATATCAGTTCCAGCAGATCGACATTTGCGATTCCGCCAAGATTCTTGAGGCCATCAAGCATTTTGAGCCTGATGTCATCACACACTTGGCGGCAGAATCGCATGTGGATCGCTCGATTGACGGACCTGGCGCATTTATTCAGACCAATCTCGTTGGTACCTTTTCCATGTTGAACGGCGCGCTGGAATATTGGCGCGGTCTTTCGGAGGAAAAGCAACGCGATTTCCGTTTCCATCACATTTCCACTGACGAAGTTTTCGGTGCATTAGGTGATGACGGGTTTTTCACCGAAGAAACGCCTTACGACCCGCGCTCGCCTTATTCGGCATCGAAAGCCGGTTCGGACCATCTCGTTCAGGCATGGCATCATACATATGGCCTGCCTGTGGTGATAACCAATTGCTCGAATAATTATGGTCCCTTTCATTTCCCCGAAAAATTGATCCCGCTGGTGATCATCAAATGTTTGGCTGGGGAACCCTTGCCCGTGTACGGGACTGGATCAAATGTGCGCGACTGGTTGTATGTTGATGATCATGTCCGTGCCTTGCAAACCGTGTTTGAAACCGGTGCCGTCGGTAACAGCTACATGGTGGGCGGTAATTCAGAGCGCACCAACCTCGAAGTTGTGCATGTCATTTGCGATACCTTAGACCGCATCCGGCCGAGGGCGGATAAGCGTAGCTATCGCGAGCAGATTACGTTCGTCGCCGACCGGCCGGGCCATGATTTCCGCTACGCAATAGATTCTACCAAGCTGCAAACGGAATTGGGCTGGAAACCCTTAGAATCTTTTGAAAGTGGAATGGAAAAGACCATCAGATGGTACCTTGAAAACCGAGCCTGGTGGGAGGCCATTCAATCGGGCGAGTATCAGGGTGAAAGACTTGGCTTGAAGACCGCGTAATGATGTCCGCGGCACCTATTCTTCTGACCGGCGGGACGGGTCAAGTAGGGCAAGCTGTATTGCGCCATGCTGAGCAGCGCGGGCTGGATATAGTCGCCCCAAACCGGACGGAAATGGATCTCACAAATGCGCGGTCTATCACCGATATGGTAGCTAGCCGGCCATGGTCAGCAGTAATCAACTGTGCTGCCTACACCGCTGTCGATCGCGCGGAGACCGATGCCGAGTTAGCCGAGCACGTCAATGCAGTCGCGCCCGCGATATTTGCAGCCGAAACTGCGGCGCGGGATATTCCGATCATTCATGTCTCAACAGACTATGTGTTCGATGGGACCAACGGCGCGCCTTACACCGAAGAGGATGCAGTTAACCCGCTGGGTGTTTACGGCCTAACGAAGGAGATGGGCGAAAGTGCGGTCCGCACGCGCAATCCGCGTCATGCGATCATCCGAACTGCTTGGGTGGTGAGCGCGGGCGGTGCAAATTTTGTCAACACAATGATCCGATTGGCATCCGAGCGATCCGAAGTGAGCGTGGTGAATGATCAAATTGGGTGCCCATCAAGCGCCCAAGATATAGCGGAAACGTTGTTGGTGGTTGCGAAGTATCTGCCGGAGCGATACGGTACCTGGCATTTTGTAAATGGCGGGGACGCCAGTTGGCATGATCTGGCGGCAAGGATATTTGCCAACATGGATCGGCGCGGACTTCCAACGCCAGTTTTGAAGGCAATTCCTTCATCGCATTATCCAACACCTGCCAAGCGGCCGAGTAACTCGCGGCTGTCGACATTGGCCATACAGCGTGACTTTGGAATTAAGCCAAGGCACTGGCATGATGCGATTGATGCGATCCTCGCAGAACGTTTTGACATATAAAGGGACATAAAGATGCGCGGAATAATACTGGCCGGCGGTTCGGGAACCAGACTGCACCCTGCGACACTTGCTATCAACAAGCAGCTGCTCCCAATCTACGATAAGCCAATGATTTACTATCCGCTTTCTGCTCTCATGCTTGCGGGCATTCGCGAAATCCTGATTATATCATCGCCAGAATATCTTGATAACTATCGGCGCCTTTTTGGTACTGGCGAAGAAATCGGACTGAAGTTTGAATATGCCGTGCAACCCAAGCCAGAGGGCCTGGCGCAGGCCTTCCACATTGGCGCCGAGTTTATCGGCGATCAACCGGCGGCATTGGTTCTAGGCGACAATATCTTTTTCGGCGCAGGCTTTGGCGAATTACTCGCCAAGGCGCGCACGCGCACTGTCGGCGCAACCGTCTTTGGCTATCAGGTTAGCGATGCGACGGCTTATGGCGTTGTAGAGCTAGATGTGGATGGCCGAGCAATATCGATTGAAGAAAAGCCAGCGAAGCCGCGCTCCGACATGGCTGTCACGGGGCTCTATTTCTACGACAACCGCGTGGTTGAAATGGCTAAAGACGTGAGGCCATCTGCGCGCGGAGAACTTGAGATCACCGAGCTCAACCGGATGTATATGGAGCTGGGCGACCTGTATGTCGAAAAGATGGGACGTGGTTATGCGTGGCTCGACACGGGGACACATGACAGTCTCGTAGAGGCGAGTGAGTTTGTGCGCGTGATGCAGAAGCGCACGGGCACTTTGATTGCCTGCCTTGAAGAAATAGCGTTTCACCAAGGGTTCATCGACCGTGCGCAGTTGATGCAACGGGGTAAGCTTTTTGAGAAAACGGCCTACGGCCAGGCACTCTTGGCACTCGCTGAGGGCAATTGAAAAGCCTGTCTCTCGCCTTCATTTGAAAAAGCGCCTGCATTGCTTAGGCGGAACTGGCAAATGTAGGCATTACGTCCCGCGGGTCTCCCACACATTGTGTTCGGCATATTCCAGATATCGTGCCAGAACGTTGGTCGATCGCCACCCCCCAGCACGCATTATGGCTGCCGTGTCGAACCCTGCGCGCAGCAACTCCTGTGCCGCGCCGACCCTGAGTGAGTGGCTTGAGAATGCCGCCACATCCGCTGGCGGTAGGCCTGCGGCTATGACCGCCTCTTTGACAATGAGCTTCACCTTCGTTGTCTCCAGCGGCCGGTTGATGGCCTTGCCTCGGTAGATGCCACAGAACAGTGGCGCGACGTCGTCTCCGCGCCACGCAAGCCATTCACCTACTAACTGCCCCGATCGGCGTGAGGTGAACCCAATGCGCCCCATTCCGAATGGGTCAGTCTTTCCGCGTCGGATAATCGCTCGCAGTGTTCCGTCGCGTCTAAATTCAATGTCGTCCGTCATCAGCGCCACAAGCTCCGAGCGACGGGTTAGGAGGTCGAACCCGAGCGACAGCAGGGCGCGATTGCGCAACCCCCAAGGACTGTCGGGCTGGACGGCGAGGCATTGCTCGAGATGCGCGCGCGTCATGCCCTTGGCCTGTTGCGGGCGACCCAGTTTTGTCCGCTTAAGTCTACGCATGGCCAAGTTGACATCCTCGTCCTTCGTCGGGTCCGGTAAGCGCAACAGCTGGTGGATCTTGCGTATCGCGTACAGGCACCGGCGGACAGAGCCGGGGCGCAGGTCCACGCCCTGCGCGGCAATAAAATCGCATACCGTATCTGCATTTGCGGGCAGCGGCTGAAGCCCCTCCACATCGCAGTAGTCGGTAAATTTTTGCACGTCCGTGTAGTAGGCACGCAATGTTGCGGGGGCGTATGCCCCCTCAAGGCGCTTGAATTCTTGTCGCCAATCGTGTTTTGGTGTCGATGCATGTGAATTTATATATGTCATATGATGCAAATATTATCATATTGGAATTTTGTCAATGCTAACTGGGGTTCAAATCAGGATGGCTAGGAATGCCCTTCGCTGGTCAGTCAAAGACTTGGCGGATCAGTCGGACGTGAGCACGAGCACAATTACTAGGGCGGAGACGGTCGACGGTGTGCCGACAACAACGCGCGCAAATTTACTTGCGCTAAAGAACACGCTCGAGGCTGCAGGTATTGAATTTATTGGGTCGCCAGGCGACGCTCCTGGAATTCGACTGCAACCAATGCGCTAATGGCAGGTGTGCAACTCGCAAACAATTGCAAGTTCCATCCACGCCCGCGGTGCGCGCTAAATATCACGCAGTAATTTTTTACTCGCGCGCATGATTGCGCCGACCTGCCGCCGCATGGCGAGCCGCTCGGCTGTGTACAGGCCCGCCTTCAGGGCATTGCCATTTCCCTGCGGCGCGCCGGACCCCTTCGCCCCGCCGTGCATGCGGCAGCGCCGGCGTCCAGAAACCGCCGGCGAGCGGCACACCCCGCCCGCGCGCGTGCGCGCCCCACACCTCTCGCTCGCCATCATGGGCCCGACGTTGCGTGCGTGTCGCTCAGTCACGATCCCCGCCCGTGTCCGGCGGACTTTGCGCCTCACTGGGGTCGCGCCCGTCGCCCGCCGGCAGCGCCTTGACGTGGCCGCCTGCGCCCAAGGATGCGGGCGCAGGCGCCGCCTCCAATAGCCTCAGGCTGGGCCTTTGGGTACTTCGTAACTTCTGCAGACCCTCCTGCAGGTCAAAGCCGAGGCGCGTAAGCTTGCTGAAGTTACTAATCTGCAGCGACACCACGGCCAAGTCTTGGCGTGGCTGCGCGGCGTCGGTAGCACACAAGGTGGCCAGATACTCAGACGCGGCGACCTTAAACAGCAGCCGCATCTCAGCCTCGCTCTGCGGCTCTGCGTTCGCAATCGTCTTGACGAGGTCCGCACGCTCAATCTCGTGCCCGACCCCAATGAGGCCGCACATCTTGAACAAAGGCGCCAGTCGCGCGCACTGTATATCTGGCTCGTCCGACAGGCTCGCGCGCGCCAAATCGTCGGCGGAGACGTCGCCATATCGCAGGTGGAGGGCGCCACATATCTTCCGGTGTTCATTCGCCAACCGCCAAGCCTCGCCGGCCGCAATCTCTCGCTCGAGGGCGCCGAGGTCCCACTCTGCTTCATCGAAGTCGGGCGCGTGCCCGAGGCGCCCGTCGCCGTCACTATCTGTGGGCGTCAAAAATTCATGTGTATCGTCTGCGGCCATTACGGCTCTCCTCGATCAAAAATGTGGATTTGAGATTAGAGCGTTCGATCAGTCGCGCACGCTTGCGCCGCAGAGCGCGCTCGACGTAAAGACAGCGCGCTGATTTAGCGTGAGCCGTCGATACTAAAAAAGCGCAACCCCCGCAATGGGCGCCGTGTGATAAATTCGCCCTCGCGCGCGGGCGCGCGAGGCAGTTCTACTGTGCATGGGGTTGTATTTCAGTTTGGCGCGCGGGCTGCACCGCACGCCACCAAATTGGGGCCCCTAAACTCCCGATAACGCCGGACATCAAGGCGCACGCGAAAGCTGCGCCACGCTAACTTTTAATGTATCCGGAAGACCAAGCCTGCACCACTCATAGCGTGCAAAAAGTTGGTGACCCCTACGGGAATCGAACCCGTGTTTCAGCCGTGAAAGGGCCGCGTCCTAACCGCTAGACGAAGGGGCCAATCGCTTGGCGAGCCGCGCCTTTACGGATTCGTTATGCACTCGTCAAGGCCAAGTTCGCGCTATTTCAGTCGGCGAATGCGATGTCGTCGACATGAAGCTCCGCTTTTGGCGTTGCGCCCCAATCGTCGATCTTCGCCCGGCCCGCAAACCAATAGCGTCGCCCGCGATCTGCGTGCAGCATTGTCTGGCCCAAAACAGTCTCGCCCTGACGGAAAGCCATGGCCTTAAACGATTGCCCGTCGTCGCCCGCGACGATCGCGCGGACATGGTCTTTGCCGACGATATCGCACTTGATGATGCGCAGCGGCCCCGTGACCACGCGCGGCCCCGGCCAGCCCATGCCATAGGGGCCAGCGGATTCCATCGCGTCGACAAAAATCGGGTTTAGGCCGCGCGGCGCGACAATGGCGTCGATCAAAAGCGCCTTGGATCCCGATGCGTTGCTAACGTCTGCCGACAGCCGCGCGTCCAACCAATCGGCCAGCGCATCAATTTTGTCATGCGCCACGGTCAGCCCCGCCGCCATGGCATGGCCGCCGCCGGCCTCAAGCAACCCCGCCTCACGCGCAGATATGATCGCGGCGCCCAAATCGACCCCCGCAATTGATCGGCCCGACCCCTTGCCGACACCATGTTCGTCCACGGCAATGACGATGGACGGCTTTCCGGTTTTTTCCTTAATCCGGCCCGCGACGATGCCAATGACGCCGGGGTGCCAGCCTTCGCCCGATAGCAATGCCACTGCGCGGTTGTGCTGCCCCGCCAACATAGCCTCAGCCTGTTCCTGAACCACTGATTCAATCGCGCGGCGTTCTTCGTTGAGCCGATCGAGCTCAAGCGCGATTTCTTGCGCCTCCGCCGCGTCCTCGGTTGTCAGTAGGCGCACGCCAAGGTCTGACTTGCCCACACGGCCGCCTGCGTTGATACGCGGGCCCAAGGCAAAGCCAAGGTCGGAGCAAATAGGTGCGCGGGTGAGGCGGCTCGCCTGAATGAGCGCGGACAGGCCAATATTGCGGCGCGCGGCCATCACCTTTAACCCTTGCGCAACAAACGCGCGGTTCAGCCCCCTGAGCTGCGCCACGTCCGCCACGGTGCCCAGCGCGACCAAATCGAGCAAGTCCATGATCTTGGGTTCTGCGCGGGTTGCAAAATGGCCGCGCGTGCGCAGCGTGCGGATGAGCGCCGCGCCCAACAGGAATGCAACGCCAACCGCCGCCAGATGCCCGTGGGCGGCCGCATCGTCGGTTTCGTCCAAGCGGTTGGGGTTGACGAGCGCAAAGGCCTGAGGAAGCTCACTGGCGCATTTGTGATGGTCGATGACGATGACTTCAAGTCCAGCGGCCTTGGCTTGCGCAAGCGCATCATAGGCCATTGCACCGCAATCGACGGTCACGATCAGGCGGCTTCCGCTTTCGCCAATGCGGACAAGGGCCTCACCAGACGGGCCATAGCCCTCCATCAACCGGTCGGGAATGTAGTAGCCGGCATCAAGGCCCAGCATACGCAACAGACGGATAAGCAACGCCGCACTGGTCGCGCCATCGACGTCATAGTCCCCATAAACGGTAATCTGTTCGCCTGCCTCGACCGCTTGCGCCAAGCGTAGCGCCGCATGCTCCATGTCCTGGAATATCGATGGGTCGGGCATGAAGTTGCGAATGGTCGGGTTGCGGTGCCGTTCGATATCGTCCCGGTCAACACCGCGCGCCATCAGCAACTGGGTCACCAGATCGTCCGGCTGAAAATCGGGATCACGCCCATCGGTGCCACCGCCGCGCCAATGCCAGGCTTGCTCAAGAACGGAACTGTTAATGTCGAGTACGGGCTTCATCCTGCTTCCCTATGGCGCACCAGCGGTGCTAGCAAGGGTCCATGCGGCAATTGTTGATAATCTGGCACAGTATGACCGGCGGGTCCGAGGCGTTGGCCCGCGCTGCCTATGACGGCGCCTGCCGTGCGCAGGGTGTTGATGTCCAAATGGTCAACGCAGCAGATGTCGACGCTGAACAGCTCATGGCGGCGGACGGATATCTGTTCGCGTTCCCCGAAAATCTCGCGGCCATCAGCGGCGGCATGAAAAGCTTTTTTGACCGTTGTTATTACCCATGCCTTGGCGCGCTGAACGGGCGGCCTTATGCGATGATCGTGTGCGCCGGGTCGGACGGACGCAACGCTGTGGCGCAGGCGGAGCGCATTGCGACGGGATGGCGCTTGCGGCAGATTGCGGAGAGCAGGATCGTCTGCACCCATGCTCAAACGCCCGAAGCCATTTTGGCGCCGAAGACCATCCATGAGGCCGATCAACGGGCGGCAGCGGACCTCGGCGAACAAATCGCGACGGGACTGCTGATGGGTATTTACTGATCAGCTTTGCGATGCTCGCTCTTGACCCAGCGCACGGTGCCTGATGATGCGCGCATCACGACGGTTTCTGTGGTGACCCGGCCATCGCGTAAAGTTTTGACGCCAGCGAGCAACGAACCGTCGGTGACACCAGTTGCTGCAAAGATGCAGTCACCTTTTGCCAGCTCTTCCAGATCGTAAATCTTGTCGAGATCTTCGATGCCCCATTTGCGCGCGCGCGACCGTTCATCGTCGTTGCGGAACAACAGGCGGCCTTTGAACTGGCCGCCGACACAGCGCAGGGCCGCTGCCGCAAGTACGCCCTCTGGCGCGCCGCCGCTGCCCATATAGATGTCGACTGTGGTGTCTGGATTGGTCGTTGCGATGACACCGGCAACGTCGCCATCGGGGATAAGCATAACGCCACAGCCAAGTGCCCGCAGCTCGGCGATCAGCTTTTCGTGACGCGGGCGGTCGAGTACGCAAACGATGAGTTCGCCTGGAGCTACACCCTTTTCCTTGGCAACTGCGTGCACATTTTCAGCAACCGTTTTGTCGAGGTTGACGATGTTGGGCGAGTAACCCGGGCCAACCGCAATCTTGTCCATATAAACATCAGGCGCGTTCAACAGATTGCCCTCTTCGGCAACGGCCAGCACGGCTAGCGCATTGGGTCCGGCCTTTGCCGTAATTGTTGTGCCCTCAAGCGGGTCGAGCGCAATGTCGATGCGGGGGCCAGTGCCGATGGCGGAGCCAACTTTTTCGCCAATAAACAGCATGGGCGCTTCGTCGCGTTCGCCTTCGCCGATGACAACCGTGCCATCCATATATAATTCGTTGAGCGCTGCGCGCATCGCTTCGACGGCTGCGGCATCTGCTGCCTTTTCATCACCACGTCCGATGAGCTTGGCTGCAGCAATCGCCGCGGCTTCGGTCACGCGGACCATTTCCAAGACAAGCACGCGGTCGAGGATTTGGCTTGCTGCAGTCATCGTATTTTCCTAGCTATTTGAACGTCAGGGTGCGAAGTTTGCGCCCCAAATGGAACGGCATTTTGGGAGTTCGGTTTCGATAGGGAAGGTAGCGCCAAATGTCGAGATTAGTTGTCGCCATTTTTGTTGCGCACTTGTTCATCGCGTCAGCTGCGGCGCAACCCTCCACGACTGAAGATGGCCTTGCGGCAAGCATTGAAC
>VFQS010002045.1_pt1 | contig 17243 bp, 18 predicted proteins | sample 3512361 | NCBI WGS metagenome assembly VFQS01 (sample SAMN10412375, study PRJNA504923) | tailings metagenome | isolation source: Relicate 1 Philex TSF3 active mining | place: Philippines
CCAAAATGGCTAAAAACATAAACATTTTTTATAGAAAGGTAGTACTTTTTGGGCACGCATTTAAATATAATCATTTCCATCATCTAGAAATATTTTCCTAAGAAGTTTTCCTCGCCCATCAATCACCGCCAAGGCTCTGTAAAGGCTTTATTGGCCTGTTGGGGCTCCTGATTTTGATGAGGAATTTTCCATGTCCGGCGTGATATACTTTATTAACCTTTTCCACACTTTTTAAAGCCTTTTTGTGACTTGGCCAACACTGCGGACATGCTATGACCAAGAAAATTTCATTAGAAAATATTTCGTGATGTGGAAATTATATTTTAAAATTTTATCTTGCATTAAAATAAAATAAAATGAACGAGTTCACATTTACCAACTCTAAAATTTCCATCAAGGCTACTAACATAGAACTTAGAAAAATTCATAACATCATTGGCTTTTTAAAACAATTTGAAGATGAGCCGAAGCCTGTCGAAGTTTTGCAATTGCCATCACCTCCATCACTTAAAGAAATGGAGATGAAAGATGAACAAAAAGAGGCATCGGTATTACCAACGATTTCAAGCACATCAGCAACACCGCCCGAGGCTATGAGTTTCGACGAGTTGGCTCAATGGATGGTAAATATTTTCTCTAAAAATAAAATTGAAACAAATATAAACAACAGTAAGACCATCAAAAGCTTTTTTGTCAATCATCTCAAGCTTCACTCATTTGAGTTGCGAGTTCTTCAAAAATCAAAACAAGTACTCGAACTTCTAAAAGATCGGCCATATATCACTGAAAAAAGCATTTTATGCGCAATATCAAAATGTTTTCAAATGTATAATTTAATTTGTCCGGAAGAGTACATGAATCGGGTCAAGTATCTTAACGATCTGATTGAGCAAGAGATGAAGCAAAGAATTCTCAACGAAAAAGAAGAAAACAACATGATCAATCAAGATGAAATAAACAACTTATTTGACAAGTATAAAAACGCGACAACGTTTGAAGATCGTCAAAACTATTTATTATTATTGTTGTATTGCAAATCGCCACCGCTTCGACTTGATTGGGCCGAATGCTTGGTAGGTGATCGTATGCTTTCATCAACTGAAAATTGTTACTCTACCAACGAAGCAAACTTATATTTACGCAAGTACAAGACATCAGAAAAGTATGGCAACAAATGTCTAAAATTTTCTGACGAGGTGAACGATTATATAAAGGATTTCCTCAAATTTCGCAAAGAACAAGGTATTTACTCAGAATATTTATTATTGAACCCGACCACGTTTACAATGATGTCTCGAGTGAACTTATCAAAAAATCTCTCTAAATTATTTGGCAAGTCGGTCGGATGTAACATTTTGAGAAAATATTTTGTCTCCAACAATATCGACGCTAACAAAGTTGAGGAAGAAGAAAAACTCGCCGAGGCCATGTGCCATAGTGTGAACGTCCAAAAAACCAATTATTGCAAAAAGATCAACTTGAAAAAGTAACGTTACTGCTAAAGGTAACACTAACACCCAAAAAATCAAAATGGCTAAAAACCTAAACATTTTTTATAGAAAAGTAGGACTTTTTGGGCATTCTAATTTAAAGAAAATAAAACTAAAATGGCTAAAAACCTAAACATTTTTTATACAAAAGTAGGACTTTTTGGGCATTCTAAATTAAAGAAAACAAAAAACAAAAATATTTTTCTATAAAAAATGTTTTTAATAAAGATGAGAGGAAAGGTCAAGGGTAAGAGGCAACCTGTGGGCAAGGTCGTGACTCTCAAGTATCAAATAAAAAACAGTGATTCCGTTCCTGCTGTGCTAACTCCAGGCGAATACGTACTATCAACAAAGATGATTCCGCGAGTCCGACAAGCCTTCAGAAAGGCCAAAATGAAGCCACCAAAAGGATTATAACTTCAACGCTAAGAAAGTTTTTATTATTTTCTTCCAAATAATAAAAAACAGATATGGGGTTTTTCTCTGATTTATATGACAAAGCAAAAAAGACAATTGGCAATGTCGTCGATCAAATCAAAGACAGAGGTACGGCTTTCTTTACTGGGTCAAATTATATCGGCCCATTCAATCGGCTTGATGATGACTATATAAGATCACACCCGCCAACCGACGAGGCAGATAAACACGCAATGGCTCACGACTTGGATTATTCCAGGATAGCAAGAGAGCGCGACAAAGGCAACATTTCCAGGGATGAAGCCAATCGATTGATTCGCGAAAGTGATAAAAGGTTTTTGGATGGCATGAATAAAAATTTTTGGTCGAATCCATGGGGGGCAACGCTTGGGCACATGGGTATTTCTCTCAAAAATGCATTGGAAGATAAATATGGAGTGGATAGAAATCTATTTGTTAGACAATAAAATTTCTTTAATTTAAAATGCCCAAAAAGCGCCACCTTTCTATAAAAAATGTTTGTGTTTTTGGGCACTCACTTTTAATGCCATTTGTTCTGCAGATAGGCAAGATATGGATTTGAGGGAACCGCGCGTGTTTCTAAAACTTGATCAATTTGTTTCAGTGTCTTGATTGTTTTCTTTACTTCTCGGCGTGCTTTTCTCTGTTTTCCTTTATACTCTTCTATGTCTGTGTCGGTTTCGGTTTCAGTTGGTGTTTCCGTTGAGGAGGATGATGACGAAAAAGACGAAGATGACGGGGGCGATTGCTTTTTGCGTGACGAGTATCGCCTATCGGCGTTAGATCGATAAGGTCGTTTTTCTTTTACTTTTACTTTGATGTATTCACCCGAAGCGAGTTTTTTCTCTTCTTCTTCTTTTTGCGTTTTTTGTGTCTGTTCTTGTGCTTCTTGCTCGGCTTTTCGTTTTGCCTCCCATTTTTGTTTGTTAAGTTCAATGAGACGTTTCAAGTTGTCTCTTTGCTTGTCACTCATCTCTCTTTTCACTTTATTTTTAATTGCAGTCTCTGACACTTCAGGAATTTCTGGAATCATGCGAGGAATGACATCTTCTTTCTTGACTAGAATAGTGCGATCCTCTTCGTTCATTTTGAGTTCATCATTTAATTTTTTGGCGCGTGGCATTTCTCGTGTGTGGCTTATTTATAATGATAAGACAAAATAAAATAAGAAAAAAATAATTTATATAATAAAATAAATGTTTGGTGTACGAAGACAAGGCGTATCATATGACGAGAAAAGTACACCACCGCCAGAGTGGTTTTTAGATATTTCCGATTTGAACTCGGAGAAGGCGAAGAAGTACATGGACAACGAGGCAAGATTAAAGATGATTCGCACTTCTCTGGAGCACCTGATAAAAGAGAAAGAAAATGAAAGAAAAAGGCATTAATATTAATAATTTTATTTATTATAAAATAACAAATAAAATGAGCGTGGTGAACACATACAATTTATTTTTGAATAGCAAACAGCGAGATAGTGGGACATCAAACGAATTCAGAATAAACCTTCTCAAGCCAATCGGTCTCACTAATCCAAATAATTGGTTTTCAGTGCGAATAGGTTCGGCGGAAATCCCTTATATTTTCCAGCTCATCAATAATTCAAACTCGACAATTAATTTTACTGTGGTTAGAGGAGGTAACACACACAACGGAACGTTGATACTTGAGCACGGAAATTATAACATACTTTCTTTATTGACAGAGTTCAAGCAGAAGCTCACGACAGCAGTGCAGACCTTGACGGGGTACACTCCTACATTCCTGTTCACATATACAAGAACAACGGGAAAATGCACATTAGCACAACAGCCAACAAACGGCGACATAATTGGTTGCAACATAACCATACACAACAACAGTCCGATATTTATGACATGTATCGGATTCGATGCTTCATTCATCATCACATTCACAACATCAGCCGTCTCAACGCAAAACGTGAATGTCAGTCAGAATAATGCGGTATATATAAGGAGCGATTCACTCATTCAAACATCAAACTTTGAGAGCATCGTCGAAAAATCAAACATTTCCGACATCTTGGCAAAAATACAAGTCAACACTTTACCTCAGACATTCATTATTTGGACTAACCCGAGCGATCTTGAAGTAGTGATAAACAACCGCGTGATTGACACCGTGAGCTTATATCTGTCATCATCATTGTCTTATGAGTTATCATTGCAAAATCTCGATTGGCAATGTAGAATGACTATCAAAGAGTACACAAACCTACCAAGCAATGAGCAACTTCGAACGATTGCATCAGCATCAGCATCGAATGGTCTTCATTTGAATTCTAGCGATCAAACAGGTGTTGACGAGGAGACACGGAGCGCCTTGGCACAACGGTCAGAACTGATTAACACGTTACAAAATCTCAAGAATAAAATGAGCAAAAAATTAAAAAATAAAGACGCCGTATAAATAAAAGATCTTGAAAGATATGGCAGTCAAAAACATCACACATAAGAAAGGAGTAACACAAATCGTCAACATCAACACCGAACCAAGACGAAAACGAAAAAGAGCCAAGAGACAACAAACAAAGAACTCGAACTCAAAAGGATCGAACGCACCACCTCCGCCTCCGGCTTATCGCCTATCGGCGTTAGATCGATATCAAGTTCCGGCGCTTCCAGTGTGGAGGCAAGGGCCAGCCGCAACCCTGGAAATTCCGCAAGCGATTCAACAACAACTTTTGAAACCGTTGCAGGACAGGCTGGATGACCTGGCGATTAGAAGGAATGTTGAAAAAAGAAACGAGGAGAAAGAGAATAAGTACGATGATGATGGAAAACAAGAGGCGAAATCGGAAATGGTTCAAGTGAATTCTTCGTCTTCTTCTTCGATGGAAACACCAATGAAAAGCAAAGCATCCTCGTCATCATCATCCTCCTCCGTACCTTCTTCCGCATCAAGAAGTTCAAGAAAGAAGAAAGGGATCAATCAGCGCCTTCATGAAGTGAACACAGGGTCGCCATTTCCTCCTGATTATTTCAGAGCAGAAACCGGAGAAGTCAAAGTAAGAAATCCTTTGACGGGAAATTACATTATTCTCACATCAGAAACTTACAGAAAACTTATAAAGAATAAATGGCTTTCATCAGACCCACCACCGCCAACTGAGTGGAATGAATGAAAGTTCGGAAAGGACGCAATGGAAATTTTCCAGGTTTCTGAAAAGCTGGAAACCAATATTATTTAAAATTGTTACACCCCCTAAACTTTTTTTAATTCATATTTAAAGAAATAAATCTTTAAATAAAGGATGGTGATTATTGATTTTCAAACAACAGAAGATATTATTGAAGAGATCTTCTTCAGAAATGGCAGACGTCGCACACGTAACCTCCATTACAAAGGGGAGGCTGTGAGTGTCGTCCCTGAATTTCATGATGCACTACAGGAAAAGCTGGAAACTATTCGAATTCGGCGCAAACGAGAGAACGGACGACGATGTTACGAAAAGCATCGGGAGAGTCGTTTGGAGAGAGAAAAGACGAGGTACCACCTTCAAAAATGCGGTCCGTATGAGCCCAAACAACCAGGAAGGCCTAAGAAAGAAAAAGGTGATGAACTTGAATGCCCAAAAACATAAACATTTTTTATAGAAAGGTAGTACTTTTTGGGCATTCTGATTTAAAGAACCGTGAATATGGCCGGACAAACGCACTTGACGGCGCCAGACGGAGAATAAAAATTTAAAATTGTGATTTAAAGAAATAAAAATTTAAAATTATTATTTAAAGAAATAATTCTTTAAATAAAAGATGGTCGCACTTTCAAAAATTGATTCCGATTTTTTTCTCCAGTTTTTTCCGTCGAAAAAAGTGGCACTTGATACACTCAAGACATGGGGCGTCACTGGCGTCAATCAAACAATTGAGTCATTGACTGACATCATCGTCCAACGTCTGTACAACAATACGGTTATTCTTGAAGACGCCGTCGAGGTTGTTTTTGAAGAAATGCCCGTTGCCGAGCCTATTCAGGTGGTTGAGCCTGTTCAGGTTGTTGAGCCTGTTCAGGTTGTTGAGCCTGTCACCGAGCCCAAAAAGCAACTTCGTTCTTATGATGATATTCGAAACCTTGACGAGTCTGAGCGTTGGGCAATGCGTCACAAAGTTGAACAATCATTCAACAAAGACTCAATGAAATACTTTTTGAATGGTGTTGAAAAGAACTACTCATTTGAGGATATTTATCATGAAGATTCCTATGTTTCAATGCAAGGAGGAAAATACCGCATCTATGATCAAAATCAAGAAAAATTGTTCAGCTTGGCTAGTGCATGCCACGCGTTGAATTATAATTATTATTTAGTTGAACTACCAACTGACAATTTTCGTTTTTATTTGGATATTGAAGATAAATCATCAAATATTGTTTTTGATGAACATGTTTTAAATTATATTTACGAAAAACTTGAAAATATTTTTTGTGAAATTTTTCAAGATTTTTCAAAAGCAAATATCTTTAACGATATCGCTACCGATAAAGGTAAAGTTAATACCCGTCTCGTGTGCCGAAATAGCAAGTTTTGGGATTATAAAATTCATGTCATTTTTCCTAATGTGATTGTTGACCGTCAGACATACAGCGCTATTATTGCACTTCTCAAAGATGCATTGACTGACTCTATTTCTGACTGCATTGATGACAATGCTAAATCTCTAAGAATTTTGGGCGCATGTAAGCCAACTAAAGAAGACAAAGTTACCGGTCACATCACTTACCCTCGTCAACTTGGTGTTTATTTACCAGACGAGCCGGAAAACAATGAGAGCGAATATTTTGTATTTGAATCAAAAGATAAAAAACGCGTGCAGTTCAAAGATGGCGTAACGCCTGAAAACTTGAAGCGGTACAGCATCAGAACAAGCCAGCCGGCAACTCGAATCAAAACAACATCGATGTTTTGGGAATATATCAACTCATTTGAGAAAGAATCACACGTACAACGGGCAATCTCAGATTTGACCTCGGACGATATTGAAAATATGTTGCCTGCATTTGTAAGAATGCTAAAGCCTTTCCGAGCAATTGGCTTTTATTCTTGGTTTGTTGTTGGCAAAGCAATTTATCAAGTGATGGGAAATAGTGATGAGGCGGTTTCGTTATTTCAAGAATTTTCGGCCAAGTCAGAAGCTCATCAAACTTCATGCATGGAAGAATGCAAACAATTTTTGAAAAAACAACAGTCCGAGATGAATGACGACGACGGCAAGAAAGATCATGTCAACAAGATTATTTCCATGGCTATGCGTGATAACTATGCCAAGTTCAAGGAAATGCTCAAGTATGATCCAAAGGAGGAGCAAAAAGAAAAGTTTGAAAATTATATTCAACCCATCCCTTCCTATCGTATTGAAGTTGACCAATCTTCTAAATATGTCTCACCTTTGATTTACGAAGGAAACACAAAGGCCATCCTCGTGAGCTCATGCATGGGTTCAGGTAAGACTCAGGCAATCATTAAATATTTAACACTTCATCCAGAGCTTTCATTTTGCTGGGTTGTTCCGCGTATTGCACACGGAAGAGGTGTCTTTGCAAGCCTTGTTGAAAAGAAAATTCAAGTCAAGTTATACTCTGAAATAAAAGGCGACATTTTTCAAAATAAAATTGTTGTTCAATATGAATCACTACACAAACTCAAACGAACATATGATATTTTTATTTGTGATGAGATAGAGAGTATATTCCCTCAAGCGGTCTCACTCGAGACAAATAGCGATAACATTGACAATAATATAGAAAAATTTCAATCGTTGTTGACTTCATCGAAGCGCCTATTTTTGTCTGATGCATTTCTTTCAAATCGTACAGTTCGACTAATGGACTGCCTAAAAATTGAATGCAAAATTATCAAGTATACAACTCAAAACGTTCAACGTAATGCAATTTGTTATGACCAAGTTCATGACTGGGAAAACTCACTGAAAAAGGATGTCGCAGAAGGCAAGCGGGTTTATATCTTTTGCGGTAGCCTCGGCCTACTTGAAAAGTTATATCAATCGTTTGATTCTGAAACTCAACAAAAAATCAAAAAATATTCAAGTCGCGATGGAAACATTGACATGAACAATATTAATGAGCAATGGGGAAAATATCAAGTGATTTTAGTCACGTCTACCCTTACAATTGGAGTTGATTGCCAAATTCCCTTTGATGAAATTTATTGCTATCACACCAATCAAGCCAATGTCCTAACTCGTGATGTTTTTCAGTCCTTGTACCGTGTGCGTCATATAAAGGAAGATGGAAAAGTCCATTTTTGTCTTGATGATACTTTTCCTAACTATGAGGCATCAAAGAAATACATGCCATTAGACCTAGTCGGTGTAATGAAGCATTTTCAACGAGAAATGAGAGACATAAAGGAACTATATCAAAAGTTCAAGCTGTTCGAAAAATATCATTCGGTATCACTTGAGCACATCGCTTTTCGAATGCTGATTGAAAATGAACTTGAATGCCAAATCAACCGAGTCATGTTTTTTGAAATGTTTCAACATTACTTTAATATTTGCGGTTATCATCTTTATAAGAACGTAGAAGGCGAAGAAAAGAAAGACAAGGAAAAACGAGAAATTGATTTTCCCTCTTTTCATGACATCCCAGAGTTGACAGAAAACGAAGTGAAATTGATGAACTCCAAGCGTTTGCCTACATCATATGAAAACACCATGAAAGTGATGAAGCACCATTTTAATCATTTCTTTCGTTCGTCGGAGATGCCAGATTCTGCGTTAGAGTATGCATTTAAAAAATATGTTGGTGATAAATGCTTTAGGTCCAAAGTTTCAATTTTTACTAAGTTGCGCTCACCATTGACATCAGAGCGTACTTTCGCCGGTAAATCTTCACACTTGGCACTTTCTGCGAATAAACTTAGAGTTTTTGATGTCTATAATCAAATCAAAGAAAAGTTTGAGCATGGAGTGACCGAGGAGTCATTGGAGGAACTTTTTGAACGAAATAAAGAAAATTTGATCAAGTTGAGCATTCAGATTCCCAAAAAACTGAATGAAGATGAAAATGAAAAGAAAAAGAAAAAGGCAAAGCCAGCACTGACCAGCATCAACCAATTTTTATTAAAGTATACCTTTCAGCACATTGCTACCAACTCAATTCGCGTTCAAGAGAATAAAGTAAGAACTCGACATGTAACTTATGAGGTGGTGAATCATGAACTTGCCCAATATTTGAAATGTTATCATTCTCAGACATCAAAAGCAGAAAAGGGGCCATCTTACAGAATCATCAACGCTCATACCTCTCAAATTCTTTAATTTAAAATGCCCAAAAAGTCCTACTTTTCTATAAAAAATGTTTATGTTTTTAGCCATTTTAGTTTTTATTTTTTGTTGGTGGTCAAGTTAAAATCTACGATTCGATTTTCACGCGGACATTTGTCCGATCGTGAACATCGCTTCGCTCAACGGGAGAAATCAAAACAATGACGGGGCACCGCATAAATTCAAAATTAAATTTAGAATCATATCTTCTATTTGCGTCCCCAGCCATCCTTTAAAAAACAGAGACTACGGACGAGGCTCTTAACGCAACTGGGCTTTTTGATTTTAGCAGAGACAAGCAAGCGATCGAAATCAGCTTTAAAGGCTTGGCGTGCTGGAAAAGTTCTTATACAGTTGACAGCGTCAAGGTCTTCGACAAAGTCATCAAAAGCATCAAAGTAAGACACAACGCAAACTACGCTATATTGTGTTAGATCTTCTTTCATTAATGCATCACGGTGAGTCTTTTCGCGGAGATCAAAAATGGCATAATTGAATTTGTGAGATGTTAACGGAATATTGCGAAATGACTCATGCCAAACTAAGACAGAACCATAAGATTTTAATAGCTCAAGCTCTTCAGGTTCGACATCTCGAGAACAAGCAAGTATGAAAGATTTTTCTTTTTCTAAAACTGATGATGATTTGACGTCGGAGAAATCAACACTCTTTTTGAGTGGTGGGAGATTATCTAAAGATAAAGACATTTCTTATTTATTTAACGATAAAAATAAATTTGTTAATTTTTCAAAACGCGCCTCAGTCAATTTTTTATATGAATCAAATTCGTTTGTGATTGATCTTGCGTGATCTTCTAATATTTTATTTCTTTCTTTCAAAGTCGAAAGTTCCATCTCTGTTATATTGGGTGGTGGCCTGTATTTACAAGGCTCTGTTTTTCCTTTTGGACAGCTTGGCTCACGAATACGAAAACGACCAGTCATTCCTGGCTTTTGCTGGTGTATCTCTATTTCTACTTCCTCATCGTTTTGCAGAGATGGGGGTGGTGTGGTGTTAATTGGTGTATGCTCCATTTATCATATACCAAAATTTTATTTATCGCTTATATTATGTGCCTTGGATTAACACGATACTGAGAGTGAGACGTGTAGGAGTCGTCATATAGTTATTAAAACAACCAAATGAAATTAAATCAGTTGTGCTGAGCCATCCCGTCCATGAGATAACACATTGCGGAGACGCCCATCCACAAGCTACCAATTGGCGCACACCATTCGTGTTGAGGTCATTCGTATTATGACAGTTGAGGCTGATGAAATATTCGGCTGAACCGCCAGGAGCGTGTCCTGTCATCGTCAGTGTATAGACTCCTGGCGTATTGATATACCAGTAACCATTGCCTGCTGTATTCACAGGGGAGTTATTCGTATTAACAAGGCTCTGTCCTCCCAGATAGAGATATCCCGTATTACCACCAGGAGTGCCGAGGAAAGCGCCTCCTGTATTGTAGAAGAAGGGTATGCCTGCGGAGTAGTAGGCACGATAGAAGGGGATGAAGATTTCAGACGCCCCTCCCCACCCCATGTCTCTCCCGAGATAAATAGCGTTACGACCAGCACCTCCCGCATATGCCATCAAGGAGGCTACACGATGGTTGGCGTCATGAACGGCTATTTCAGTTAAATCGGCGCACTCCAAAAGAAGCCCGGCGGTGCTACTCGTCCATCCTGAACCCCAGCCATAATTTTGGTCGACTGACCCAATGGTTAAGGAGCCTCTTGCCATAAAGCCATTGGGGACCGCATAGGGACTAGCACCACAAATATTGACGGCTCCATTGGGATGAATGGATAATTGATTACTACGTTCTACACCGATTTGAAAGTATCCATCGGAGCGGTTCGCTATTTCCCACCATCTCCCAGTTGCTATACCTCCTGAACGACCCATACGAATATTACACCAACCATCATCACCTGAAACAACGTGAGGATTAAGAAACATCATAGGGAACATCGTGGCGTATTGTGTTCCTGCCGTCTCGGAACGGGAAGCACAGCCATCACCCCAAAAGGAGGTAGTTTTTACCACGAGTTTGCCCCAATAATCATTAACGGCTCCTGATAGTTGAACGTGTAAATCACCTTCGGGTGCGGTAGTTTTAACCCCGAGATTACCACCAAAATAAGCACCTCCTGTTCGTGTATCTAAACCAATACGAACACCACCATCATAAGATTCAAATCCAATCCCCCACCAAGATTTAATGATAAGATTATTTGCGGTACTTGTTGGATTGTAAGCATCCGCTGACCCATTGTAAATACGACAATCACCAATATCAGGAAATATCAAAGCTCCCCCCATTGATACATTAGAACTATTTTCATCGGTCATTACACAATCATAGAAAGTTGAAAAGGCTGATTTACTTCCATGTGTTCCTTGAAACTGTCTTATACCTTTTCCTCCTTTATTAAATGAAATTAAATTCACATTACCACCTGAACCATCAGACCAACCATTTAAACATAATAGATCAGAATATGGAGAAGTATCATTATTGTTATGAGTTCCGAAATAATAGCCCATAGAAGCAGAAGGTTGATTAAAAGGGCTCATTCCCTCTCTATAATCTTCAAATCTAGCCCACGCATTTGAATTTAAAGTATAAGCGAGTACGGTTCCATTAACTGTTAAATCACCGGACATTGTATCACCTGTTTTTAAGACTCTTAAACCGTCTTGAACATCAACGTAAAATGTGTCCGCTTTATTATTTACCGTTGATATGGTTGCATAGGTAGAGGTTGCTGTTGCTGATGTGAGATATGAACCAAGAACAGTATTAAGAGAACCTTTATTAACTACATCTTCATTATTTACAGCGGTATAGGTTGTTGTTATTTTGTTCGCTCCTGCTGATACCCCGTTATCTTTATGTAATGTTAACATACGTTTATAAAGTGCCCCATCTGTTGAGACATCCAAACCCATATAACCGCTATAATCTGTACCGCCTCCATTTCTTAAAAATGAAATACGGCCTAAACGACGGGTAAATGTACTTGTTTGAAATGCTGCATTTAATTCATAACCTTTATCAATATCACACGCTGAATTATTTTTAAATGAAGTAATACCCGTTGTTGTTGTGTTGCCGTTTTGAAATTGGTTATTTCCTGTAAAAGTATTGTTTCCCACTAATAACGCATAATCCGACAAAGTAGATATATCAACTTTATTATTTAGTTGAGTCTGGATATCGCTACTTACGTTGTCTAAATAATCTATTTTTATACTATCAACACCAGAAGAAACAATGTTTCCATCTAAATCACATACAAGCGCTTTTGATGGAATTAATGCTTCACTATATATTTTAGCATCTGAACGAAAAATGATTTTTTTATCTGATTGAAAATGTTTAAACTGTAAAGGATTTTGTGAAGATGACGGTCCATCTATTACATCAGTATCCCAACTAGTCGTAAGAGCTGAACCACCTATGAACCGTTGCCCTTGATAAAGATAATCTTTTTGATAAGACGACTGAGTTGCTTGAAAATCAATATTACCATTTATGCTTTGTGAATCATAGGTTATTTTATTGAGATAAGTGAGAGCGTTGGCACTGTCGTTATAAATGTTTGAATCAATCAGAACTTGAAGATTTACCAAGTCCTCGGGTTGAGATGCTACGTGTGTTGTCTTGATGTTTTGACTTCCTAAATTGACTTCATGTGTTGCATTTATATAAGGGACCAAGTTCGAAATGTCAACATTCAACCCGTTAACTGTGAGTTGATCCACGTCTAGCGAAGTCAATCCGTCGAGGCTACTTACAAAATTGTATTGCTGTATATTATCCAAACTCATTTGAATTAATTTATTATATGCCGTATAATAAAAATGACTGATTTTAAATTAGAAGAGAACGAAATGAGCAAACATCTCAAACCTCTTGACAACCAGGTAAACCTGAATAAAAATGCCCCCTTTCCTGGATCGAATTTTTTATATTTGTGCTGTGGTGGAATTGGTTCGGGAAAAAGTACAATTGTTTTAAATCTGTTAGAGCTAGACAAGTCTCTAGGTGGGTTCAGAAAGGCATTCAATAAAATATATGTTGTATCTCCAACAAGTAACCAAGACGGAAAATTTGAAAAGTTGATACGAGAAGTCGAGCAAGATGGCAATTACTATACAGAATGCTCAAATGAAAATATTACCGAAATCATGGAAAAAATCAAGGCCTTTAACGAAGATTTTCAATTAGAAAAGAAAAATAAAAAGAAAACACCGTCATCATTAGTAATCATCGACGATTGTGCTGACAGTTTTTCAAAGAAACGCAACAACAAATTAAACAAAATGGTTTTAACTTTACGACATCTTAAGACTAGTATTTTCATTCTCAGTCAAAAACTCAACGCTATTCCTCCAATAATAAGAGGTCAAGCCAGATGTATAACCTTCTTTCCAACACTCAACAGCAAAGAAGAACAAACCCTCATTGATGAAATCAACATTGACAAAAACCTATTTAAAAGACTTATTGATTTTTGCAGTGCTGGCGATGATCATCCATTTCTTCATATCAAACTCGGGCAAGGACGCCCGATATTCTTCAAGAAATTCAACCGCATTATTCTTTAATTTAAAATGCCCAAAAAGTACCTACTTTTATAAAAAAAATGTTTATGTTTTTAGCCATTTTAGTTTATTTTCTTTAAATTAGAATGCCCAAAAAGTACCAACTTTCTATAAAAAATGTTTATGTTTTTAGCCATTTTAGTTTATTTTCTTTAAATTAGAATGCCCAAAAAGTACCAACTTTCTATAAAAAATGTTTATGTTTTTGGGCATTCTGATTAAAATAATTTTTCTTGATCCTTCAGAAGGATTAAGAATAAAACCGAGAGACCTCAACGAGGGCACTTATTGATTATGGCAGGTCAAACTTTCTTTTATGTGAAATCCTCCCTTGTCATCTTGAAAATGATGTCGTTTGAGTATAGCTCTAACGTTCGAGTCTATGAATTCGGTCGAAGTCGTATAGAGGTAAGTGTATCGCGGTTCTAGATCTTGATTCATTGGAATGTTTATATGAGAAATTGTTGGCATGTTTTGTTTTTAATATATGTATACATATTTAATTTCTTGAAAATTTTTACTTCATTACATTGCAAGTTCCATCAGGGCCAATTAGGACCATCTGTTGAAGAGCGCAATAAATGTACATGCTACCAGTATTACCACCAGCACCCAGAAACTCAAGAACTGCAGAATTGCAAGGAGTACCAGAAAATGAAAAATTGGCTTCTGATGATTTTGAAGTAGACAGACCACCAAGGTAAGCACCAGCAGAGTACAAAGCGCGAGTAATGCGACCAGCATTTGGAAGAAAGTCGTTTGCAACGCAAGTAGCGGGAGCTGTGACTGTGTCAGCAACTGGTGCAACTGAAGTACGGTCACAATCAAAGCAAGTATTTAGAGCGCGATTCATTTCGCTAAATTGTTGTGGGACATTATCAAGGTTAAAGTTACATACTAAAGCGCCATCTAGGTATAACTTACATGATGTTTGACCTCCATTTGTGAAGTGCCCGGCGGCCGTTAAAGCCTCTTGTGATACAGTGTTCCATAGAATTGATTTCAAAGATGATGAATTGAGCCCAATATTTTGTGTGATGGAACCAGTTTGAGCGACGCGAATGTTATACCATGTATTAATTGGCATGTTGTATACTTTGCCCGAAGCCAACATTTGTTTAACACCTGCCTCATATGATGCATCTGGTAGAACTTGCTCAAATACAAGAGTAGCTTGAGAAACATTAAACTCAGTTACAGCGTTGGCTGATATTTGAGACAAGGCACCGGCGACATTGTCAAGATCAATATTTAGTTGTAGAGAGTTCACCAAAAATAGGGGAAAATCTTGAGTGCTATTGAGTGAGCCTAAAACAATTGGAATGACCACATCAATATTTCCAGCAGTGACTTCACCCGAAAAAGTGTTTTGGAAAATTTTATCATCACCAGCACTATAGGCATAGTTACTAGCATGAAGTAAAAGAGAGTTATATAATTTATTTGCTTGTGAAATTTGTTCAACAATGGCGCCAGAAGCTAACAAAGTTTCGCGAGCAATAACAGAATGAGCAGCGCCATACTGACGAAAAGCCCAACTGTATCCAACTGCCTGAGTGACAGCAATGTTACATTTCAGGTAGGCAGAACCAGATTTCAGAAAACCGGCGCCCATGTTGGAAGGTAGGATAAAAGAGAGCATTCCGCCACTTCGTTGGTCTCCGTTTGATGAGGCAACCGATACGATGCGTTTACCTGATTGAAGCACACGGGGAAGCTGGTTACTTTGCATAGATGTGGGTACATCAACTCTCTCAGCTGGAAGAGTTGGATAAGATTTGACAGGATTGAAAGCCATTTTTATTTTAGAGAAAATAAAATAAAATTTATTTTTAATTTTGTTTATGTTTTATTTATAATTAACTATATAATACCTTTATCGGTAACGATATCATGCTTGATAATATTTTTTATCAGATTCTAAAACCACCCGATCGCGAACAGGAGGAAAGAAAGGCGGAGGCATCAAGCTCCTTTTAATCAACGGAACAGGTCCTCCGTCTTTCAAACCTAACGGATTCGATCGGATGACATCGCCAACGCTTCGAACTTGGTTATAAGTGTTTTGTACCTGGTCACCGATCGCGCGAATCGGTGAAGGTAAATAAGTTTTTACTTTATCGTAAACATTTGAAATTGTGTTGCCTACTGAACGAACACCATCGTAAACTTTGCCGGCGACGCTTTTCACGCCATCCCAGAGATTAGACCAGAAGCCCATTTTTATTATTAGTAAAAATAATTTTATCATAAAAACTAATCAAGTTATTTATTTATCTTTAGCGATAAAGCTATTTTCGTTTTCGATTCTTTGAACATCAAGAGATAAAATGCAAAAACTAAAGGCATCCTGAACACCTCCAGTATATGGAACAGATGAAATAAACTCTAAATCTATTGAATTTCCTACTACTTCTAATTCAAAGTTAAAGGAGCCTTGTGGATTCGCAAGGTGTGGAGCAGCTTTGTTACAAAATATAACCCCTTGTTGAGACCCGTAAGGAATTCTGAAACAATCAGATCGCAAAGTAATCAGGCGAGAATCTGACGCACTTGTATTATCTACCCATGTTATGCCAATCACGCGGGCCTTATATCTGCCAGATAAACCACAAAAATGATATTTGCGTTCTGGAAGGGTTAGTGAATTTGTTGAATCAATTTTTATTTGACACAGCACCATTTTATTATATTACCAGTAAAATTTATAAAAAATTAAATCTCTGATGGGTAGATAACAAATAAATCGTTAGGATAGCGATGTTTAACTTTTAGAAATGCTTGCCGAATTTGTCGAATACTACACTTGAACCATTCCTGTTCTCGCAATGAAGTCAGGTATTTACTTTTATATCGAAATTTTGAAAGTTCTTTGTGTACCTCTTTTTCAACTTTTCTTAAAAACGTTGCATCATTGGCCAAACTCAATAATAAGGCATAAATCCAACAGCCATCAGGCCACGCTATATAATAGCTTCTGATACGCTTAAGAAGTCCTCCTGTGTCTTTTCTCAAGCCTCCAAGGCCAATTTTCGCCAAAACAATAGTATCTTCTGGATCTTTTGCAACTGGGTCCGACAGACCAATAGCATATATACCCTTATATGAATCATCATTTCCCAAGTAAACATACTCACCAAATTCATCATAGCCTTCAATTTCTTTAATCGTTTTAATTGGCTTCCCTTTGGTCATTTATTGTAAGAAAATAAAACTAAAATGGCTAAAAACCTAAACATTTTTTATAGAAAGGTAGGACTTTTTGGGCATTCTAATTTAAAGAAAATAATCCAAAATGGCTAAAAACATAAACATTTTTTATAGAAAGGTAGTACTTTTTGGGCATTCTAATTTAAAGAAAATAATCCAAAATGGCTAAAAACATAAA
>VFQS010002046.1_pt1 | contig 17238 bp, 13 predicted proteins | sample 3512361 | NCBI WGS metagenome assembly VFQS01 (sample SAMN10412375, study PRJNA504923) | tailings metagenome | isolation source: Relicate 1 Philex TSF3 active mining | place: Philippines
GACCGCGCCGGGGCCGTTGATATAGCCCAAGGTTGTGTATCCCTTGCCATCAAAGGCCAGGGTTGATTTGCCTTTCTGGTCGACCACGGGGCCAAGGATGGGGTTCCCGCGTTCGGGATAGCCCGCCATGGTAAATGTGTGGCTATGGTCCGATGTGACGACGATTAAGGTATCGCGCAGGTCGACAGTGTCCATCGCGGCCTTCAACGCATCATTCAGCGCCACGGTGTCCTGCAACGCGCGATAGGCGTTGCCGCCATGGTGGCCATGGTCAATCTTGCCCGCTTCGACCATCAGGACAAATCCCTTGCGGTTTTTGGACAGCATCGCGATCGCCTTCGTCGTCATTTCGGCAAGCGAGGGTTCTTTTGATCCGCTCGCCGTGCGGTCGGCGTCAAATTGCATATGCGATTGTTCGAATAGGCCCAGCAGCTTGTCGGTCTTTTTCGCGTCCACCGCGGCAAAGCCTTCGCTGTTCCAGACATAGGCGCTTTTGGGATTGGCGGCTTGCCAGCTGGCGATCAGGTCCTTGCCATCGGCGCGCTTGCCCTTCTTCGTCGGATATTCGGGGTCAGCTTCGGTGTTGGGCATGAAATGCTGGCGTCCGCCGCCCAGCATAACCTCAAATCCATCGCCATGCGGCCATTCGACCATTTGGCGGGCAATGTCGGTGCAGCCTTCGGCCTTGGCCGCGGCGGGCATATTGGCATCCACTTCCCAATCGCGTTGCGCGACATGGGCATAGGTCGATGCGGGCGTGGCGTGGGTGATGGTCGCGGTGGAGACAATGCCGGTGGCATATCCCTTGTCCTCGGCCATTTCGAACAAGGATTTGACCTTATAAGGTTCGGTCGCCTTGCAATTGTCCTCCACCGCTTGCGGACCAACGCCCAGCACGCCGTTCAGCGTTTTGACGCCGGAGACAATCGCGGTTGCGGTCGGCGCGCTGTCGGGCACCTGGCCATCATGCGAGTAAGTTTTGACCAAGGCGGTGTGCGGCAGGCGGTCCATTTGCGCGACATAGGATTCGCCGTCCACGCCCTTTTGCTGCCCTTCAAAAATGCGCGCGGCGGTCAGGGTGGTGACGCTCATGCCGTCGCCGATGAAGATGATGACATTGCGCGCCTTGCGGTTGTTGGGCGTATCCGCCTCCAATCGGGCAAGCTCGGCTGCGCCAGCGTTCAAATAGCCCTCGCTGGTGGTCAGCGGCGGCGTGCCAATGGGCCGCGCAGGGGGCAGGGGCGCCGTCGCCGTCGCCGCCGCAGGATCCGGCGTCGCGGCATATTGCGCAAGAACCGGCGCGCCGATCAGGCAGGACGCCAACGCCAAAGACATAGGCAGGCCAGCGGACACAAAGGGCGACACTTTACGCATTTTACTCTCCAAAAATGTTTCAGGCCCACACATCGCAGACGATGATGGCTGGCGCAAGATGGTGGGGGGTGGAGGGGGGCGATTTTGGCGAGGGGGGAGTACGAGGCTGGGTAAAGGCAGCCGGTTCATATATTTGCCGCAAAAAAGCGCGTCGCGGTCAATTATCAGTACGAATTGAGGAAATTCTGACCACGAGCCACAGGCTGGTGGCGACAGCTAACGAGGTCCAAATAATCACGAGTGTTACTATAATTGTACACCAATAAATGAAATCTTCTTTTGCAAATGCCAGCGCCCCACCGGCGATTGTAGTGAAAAATAGCCTCCACAGGTTTGACGATATGATTTCAGATAGCTGATGGTAAGATTTTGCATTCCTAACTATGTCAAATTTGGGCTGCTGAAGATGGGAAATCAAAAAAGTGCTCGCTGCTAACGAAAAGCCCAGCAGAGAGGCCGCAGCGCCGATTAGACAAAGGGCAAAGTTTTGCAAATCTTGGCCGCGGAGAACGGCAAATACATGCAGAGAATTAGGTGCTCGGTATAGCGCAATGGTCGCCAAGATAGCGATGATAATGTCAGCAAATCGCCTGCATCGGAGGTAGAATTTCACAAATCGCCTAACGTCGCCGCTGATGCCAGTTTTGGTCTCATTTCATTGTAACTGCGATGGATTAGTCGATATGCTTCGTTGCTATCGATACTGCGCGACCGTGAGTCTCGCTTTGGAGCCACTAGCTTGTCTTCAAGAATATCCACATATCGAGTTCTTGTTCGTGCCGCATCGTATCCTGTTGCCTTCAACGTCAAGAAGCGATCTCGTTCATGCGGTCTTTTTTGAATTATACTGGCCAGTTTCATGGCCAAATTTCTCAATTTTCCAGAACTTTGATCTGCTGTGAGCGTTAATCCAGTTTTTTTGCTTGCCCCTAATTTTTCTGCTGCCACCAATGCATCGGCAAGGCTGGGATCTGCTTCACGAGCAAGTTCAACGGCGTTGTAGGGTAAATCTATGTCAAGGACGCGTACACCATCTAAACGGCTAACTACTTCTACGATGTCCCTTTCAAACAAATTTCGAAATTTGACGTCGCTCATCAAATCACCTTTATGAGAGAGATAAGCTGCAAGTCGTCGCAATTTCGGGCCGTCGGGATTCCATTCTGCCGCCACATAGCCATCTTCAAAAATGATAAGATGCCCCAAATCTATTAAGCCTGCATTTTCGGCAATCTCTAACGCCTCTAACTTTCCCGCACTTTCGACGATTGGCAGTTGGTCTCGACGTGTTCGTCCAAATCGGAGTTTTAGCGGATATTCCAAGCTATCTGGAAACACGCAAAGACGAACATTCCGTGGCTCAATGAGATATCTACCCTGATCATTAAAAGGGAGATTTTCAATTCGTTCTAGCGCGCCCCTAATGTTGTCTTTCAGTGTCGCAAAATGTTCAATTCTAAAAAAGTATATCTTTCGATCCACGGTTGCTTCTTCGGCCATTATTCCTCGCTCTGAAAAGGTGGAAATCTTGTTCGACGATTACAGCGTAAAAATAAATTGTCAATTTTTGTGAACAAAAGCAACTGGTTCATGGACGGGAGGACTTTGCAAACTTGGTCTCTTTCTTCGTCATGCTGAACTTGTTTCAGCATCTTACTTTTTGAGGGCGGTTGGAATTAAGATCCTGAAACAAGTTCAGGATGACGACAGGGGGTGTCGGGCTGGCCCTTCTTCGTGCCTTATTGGCTTTGTGTGAGATACATTGGCGCAGCTTCTGGCTTTGGCGGGGCGGCGTGGTTGCGCTTTATGGGCGAGGTTTAGGCGTTGCAGGCCCCTCCGTCAGCCGTTCCGGCTGCCACCTCCCCATCGTAAATCGATAGGGAGGATTTGGGGTGCTTTGCCTCCCCAACATTTGCCCCCGCGCCCAAAGCGATCTAACACCCCCCATGTCTGCACATGATGTGCAATGGCTCGGGGGGGCATCATATGAATGGGTTTGAATATATCTTTACGTTGTACGGGCTGCTGCTCGGGCTGGCGCTGGCGGAGGGGTTGGGCGGGCTTGCCCGTGTGTTAAAGGCGCGGCATCATGTCCATGTCGGCTGGCCCACCGCGTTGTTGGGGCTGTTTGTGTCCTGCGACCTTGTGACATTCTGGTTATATGGATGGGAATTGCGGGAGGTTATTCCAGTAACATGGCCGGCGATTTTTGGCGGCTTTGTGGTCACGGCGATTTATTATCTCGCGGCCTCGCTCATCTTTCCCGATGGCGATTTGGAGGATTTGGATGCGCATTTCGACCGCCATTATCGCACGGTGATGGCCGGGGTTTTTGTGTGCAATGTCGCGTTGTTCGGCACGTTGGTGACGCTCATGGATATACCCGACCTGTTCACCCTGCGCTTTGTGGTGGTCGGATGGTCAGCGTTCCCGGCCTTGTTGCTGGCGATATGCACCCGCGACCGCCGCGTGGTGATGGGCTGTCTGGTCTATCTGATTTCGCTTTACCCGTTGGCGGTGGTGTGGGCGTAGCTTAACCCAAAATCTGCGCCTGTGCGTAGCCAAGCGCTTCGCCCAATGCCTGCAAACGGCGCTGCACGCTGTTGGACTGCAATCGCACGGCGGAGCCGGTGAGGTGCAGGCGTAACGTTGCGCCGTCGCCGTCAATGCGGCTGTCGGCCAGCGCGCCGCCGGTGCCGCCATCCAGCCGGTGGGCGAGACGGATGGCAAGGCCCCAGATCACCGCTTGCGCGAGTGCGGCGGGTGTGGCCAAGGCCGTGAGCATTTCGGGCAAGGTCCGCTTTCCGGCATGCACCGTCCACAAAGCGGCGGCTATCACCGCGCGGTCGCTTGCGTTCACGCCGGGCCAGCTGCCGTCCAGTGCCAGATCGAGCGCGTGGTCTGCGCGATATTCGGGGTTTACGTTCCACACGCTGTCAGACAGCAAACAGGCCGCCCGGCACAGCCGCGCATCATTGGGGCTTTGTCCGGCGAACACCGGTGCGATCCATTGCGCCAACGCGTCGCCATGAAAGGGAAACCGCCCCAGCCGTTCGCCTTCAAAACGTGCGGCGGCGATCAGCGGGTCGTCTTGGCGCTCGGCTTGGGTCAGCTGTTCAAACAACAATCCCTCACGCAGGCCATAGATACTGGTAACAAGCTTGCTTGGTTTCAGCAGTCCCGATATGCCAGCGAGCAACGCATTCGCCCCCGGCAGCGCCGAAATGCGGCCTGTGGCAACCACATTGGATCGGGTTAACGCGTCCTTGTCGTTCACCATTGCCATCATCATTTCGGGTGCGTCGGCGGGCATTTCATAATTGGACAGGATGGTCAGCGGATATCCGCTGTGGTGCATGTGCAGCCGCGCGAATGTCCGCCACGAACCGCCGATCATATAGAATGGCAGGCCCGTTTCGATGGGGAAACCCGCTTTTCCAATCGCTTTGGCAATATCATCGCGCAGCATCTGGCTAATCTGCTTGGTCGTTTTGCCCTTCAATATGTCATGCCGCAATGTGCCGAGCGGCAGGGACACGCGCGTGCCCAGTTGGCCGTCGGATATGCGAATAAGCTCAAGGCTGCCACCGCCAAGATCGCCGACATAGCCATTGGCATGTGGGTTGTCGCTTAATATGCCGAACCCGGCCGCGGTTGCCTCCGCATCGCCATCCAGCACCTCCACGTGAATGCCGAGCGCTGCGGCTTTTTCGACCAGCTCATGGCCATTTTTGGCCTCGCGTGTTGCGGCGGTGGCGACCACGCGCATCGTGTCGACCTTCATCGCTCTTGCCAGCGTTTCAAAGCGCGCCAAGGCGGCCAGCGCCTTTTTCATCGTGGCTTTATCGATGATGCCATCGCCCGCGAGGCAGGCGCCCAGTTTTACGCGGCTTTTTTCATTGTAAATCGGTAGCGGCGCACGCGGCAGCCCCGCATAAACGACCAGTCGTACGGTGTTGGAGCCAATATCAATGACGGCCTGACGCACCGCCTTCATCTTTGTCGGATGAGGCGCAGCGTTGGAACCTTCTTGTCATCTGCAAGCGCGCCTCCGCGTCCGGATAATGACGCGTTGGTCATGAAATAATGGTGCAAATTGAAAGGCATGGTTCCTGCTTTGACTCGCTCATATCGGCCGTCTGACCGCAGCATCCAGCTTTGCTGGTTGTCGAGCAGGTTTGCAACCATAACCTGATCCAGAATCTGGTCATGCACGGTCGGGTTTTCAATCGGCAGCATATATTCGACACGGCGGTCAAAATTGCGCGACATCCAGTCCGCCGACGAGATGAACACTTTGGCGTCGGGATTGGGAAGGTCCGCGCCATTGCCCATCGCCCAAATGCGGCTGTGCTCCAAGAAACGGCCAACGACCGACTTTACGCGGATGCGCGACGACATGCCCTTCACCCCGGGGCGCAGGCAACAAATGCCGCGCACGATCAGGTCAATCTCCACGCCCGCTTCGCTGGCTTCGTACAATTTGTCGATAACGGCCTTGTCGACCAACGAGTTGAGCTTTGCCCAGACAGCGCCCGACCGCCCCGCTGCAACATGCGCGATTTCGTCATCGATCAGCGACATGATTTTTTCGCGCAGGCCAAGCGGGCTCATCGTCAAAAGCTTGAGTTCCGTCGGCGGGATATAGCCGGTGATATAATTGAAGATCTGCCCCGCATCATGTCCGACACGCGGGTCGGCGGTGAAGAAGCTGATGTCGGTATAGACCTTCGCCGTGATGGGGTGATAATTGCCGGTGCCCAAGTGGCAATAGGTCCGAAATCCATCCGCCTCGCGCCGCACGACCAGCGAAATTTTGGCGTGGGTTTTCATATCGACAAAGCCGTAGACGACCTGAACACCCGAATTTTCAAGCTGCGACGCCCAGTGCAAATTCTGCTCTTCGTCAAATCGCGCCTTCAGTTCTACGATAGCAGTTACGGATTTGCCCGCATCGGCGGCTTCACACAATGCGCGGATGACCGCGGACTGCTTCCCTGCACGGTACAATGTCTGCTTAATCGCAACCACATCCGGATCAGCCGCCGCTTGCTGCAAAAATGCGAGCACTGCGTCAAAGCTTTCATAGGGGTGATGGACGACGATGTCTTTCTGGCGGATCGCGGCAAAGCAGTCGCCATCATGTTCCAAAATGCGTTCGGGGAAGCGCGGAGAATATGGCGGGAATTTCAACGTTGGCCGATCTTCGTCCACCAATTGCCCAAGGTCGCCGATGCCCAAAAAGCCGACGGTTTCAACGACGATAGATGCGCCAGCGCCAAGCTCTGACCGGATTAAGGTCGCCAATTCCGCGGGCAGCCCTTTTTCCAGCTTCAGCCGGATAATACGGCCACGGCGGCGGCGTTTGATCGCGCTGCGGAAATAGCGCACAAGATCTTCGGCCTCTTCCTCCACCTCGATATCGCTGTCACGGATAATGCGGAAGGCGCCGGCCGCGACAAGCAGATAATCCGGAAACATCTGCCCGACAAAATGCTTAATCAACGCCTCAATCGTGACGAAGCGCGTTCCGGGGCCGGGCAATCGGATGAAGCGCGCCAGCGATTGCGGGATCATCACCAACTGGCGCACGACTTCGCCATCATTTTTCCGGCGCATATCGAAAATCAGGCTGATACCCTGATTGGGTATGAAGGGAAACGGGTGGGCCGGATCCAGCGCTTGCGGCGTTAGAACCGGAAGAATCTGCTCCTCAAAATATTTCCCGACCGCAGCTTGAAGATGTTTGCCAAGGGCCGATGGTTGAACGACCTTAATGCCCTCTGCCGATAACTCGCGCATCAATTTGCGCCACAGCTTTTGCTGCTGGATCATGAGGCGGTCTGCGGCGGCAACGGTTGCGGTCAACTGTTCAGACGGGGTGCGGCCGTCGATTGACAGTTCTTCAATTTTTCGCTGCTGTTGCCCACGCAATCCAGCCACGCGGACCATGAAAAATTCGTCAAGGTTCGTGCCGGAAATCGACAAAAAGCGCAGCCGTTCAAGCAGCGGATGGGCCGGATTTGCCGCTTCTTCCAGCACGCGTTCGTTGAATTTCAGCCAAGATAATTCGCGGTTAAAATAGCGGGCATCAGCAGGCGTTTTCAGGGGCTTCACTGTGCTTGAACCGGGCGCGGGCTTCACGAAAAACGATCCTTTTTAAATATCTATCGCGGCGAATTGCCATGAAAACATGACATATTTACGGCACCGATTTCCGCGGTTGCACATGCTGTAACAGCATTGTCGCCAAATTGTCATCGTCCATATGCCGCCGAGTCACAACCCCCGCCTAATGCGCGACATAATGTTTAACATTGTTTGACGGTTATTGGGGGCAAATATATGCAAAGTCGGTTCATAAATTCGCGCGCTTTCGTTCGTAGCGCCATGCTGTGCAGCGCTGCGGTGCTCGCAATTTTCCCAGTTGCAGCCATGGCGCAGGCCGCGCCAGCGGCAGATGCAGCGGATGGTGACGCGATCGTCGTCACAGGTTCACGGCCAATTGCGGAATCAGAAGCGGCCGCTTTGCAGGTGCAGAAAAATTCAGACTCCTTAGTTAGCGTTGTGTCTTCTGACGCGGCGGGCCGTCTTCCTGACCAGAACATTGCGCAGGCGACGGGCCGTCTTCCCGGTGTCGCGGTTGAACGTGACCAAGGACAGGCCCGTTATATCAGCATCCGCGGCGCGCCGAACTATTGGACCACATTGTCGTTTGACGGCATCAACGTCGTCAGCCCTGAAGGCCGCGACGCGCGGTTTGACTCCATCCCTTCAGCAATTGCCGCACAAATCATCGTGTCAAAGGCTATGACGCCAGACATGCCGGGCGAAACCGTGTCGGGTAACGTCAATGTCATCACGCGTTCAGCGTTCGATTATGACGGGTTCCATTTTGCGGGCAAGGCCGGATATGGCATTGCCGAGCTTGGCAACCGCCCGCAATATGAAGGTTCGGCTGTTGTTTCGACGCGTGTTCCCGCTGGTGAAGGTGAAATCGGCGTACTGGTGTCGGGCAGCTATTATCAGCGCGCTATGATTACGGACAATTTCGAGACGGATTATGAACGGGTGTCGCAGGATCAGCGGCCAGATTCGCTTAGCCGATTCTGGGCGCATGAAACGGAAAACAAGCTGTATCGTTTGACACGCCGCAACTGGTCGCTCTCGGGCCGACTGGATTGGAAGCCGAATGCCGACAACAGCATCTCGCTGCGTTCAATCTATACCACCTTCACCGACGACGAAATGCGGGACAATTTCCGCTTCGACCTTGATGACCGTCAGGGTGACTTGGTGGCCAATAGCGCCGCGTGCGGAACAGCGGTAAACCCAACGCCAACCACAACTGGCTATGCCGATGTCTGCATTGGAAATACGCCCTTCCAAGGCACTATCTATGGCATCGACATTCGCCAGCGCTCAACGCTGCGTGCGTTTGAACAGTCGATTTTCACAAACACCATCGAAGGTATGCATGAATTTGGCGATGGCTGGAAATTCAACTGGCTTGGCAATTATACAGAATCCAAGGACGACCGTTCTGTCGTCGGCGAAACAACCTGGGATAGCCCAAGCACACGTAACCTGCGTCCAACGGTTGCCTATGACTTCACGGATCCGAATTTTGCCCGTTTGCGGCTATTCACCACGGTCCAGCTGAGCAGCCCAACGCGTTACGAGGCGGGTACGCCCGTTACCGACATTGACAGCTTTACCAAGCCGCTGACGTCGATGAATATACTCGACGCTGTGGACACCACAAAGGCCTATACCGCGACGTTCGTTGTTTCGCGCGAAACCGAATTTTTGGGCGGAGACGCGGTGTTGAAGGCTGGCTTCCAGTTTGATCAGCGCACCAAAACCGTTGATGAAAGCAGCATGGCGCTCAATAGTGCAGCGCAATTTGCGACCATCGGAATATCGACAAGCTATAATGGTTTCAGCCTTGATACACCGTTCAAGGGCAAGATACCGATGGGATATACCTTCCGCTATTTCGACGCGGATAAAATGCGCGCGGCAAGCGACGCTGCACGCAACAATTTTACATTCACGCCCGCGCTCGGAAATATCTACGACGTTCAGGAAGAGGTTATGGCCGGCTACCTGATGGGCACAGTGCGCTACGACTGGGGTTCAGCCGTGGGTGGTGCGCGTATTGAACGTGTCAAGAATCGCGGCACCGCGGTCGCGACGGTTGGTACGGTCACTGGGCCTGTAACCGCTGAAAATAGCGGAACGCTGGTATTCCCCAGCATGCATCTCAATTTCGACGTCGATACCGACAAGAAACTGCGCATCGGCTTCACCAGTGGCGCTGCACGTGCGGATTATGATCAGCTGCGTCCCAATGTTGTGATTGATGACAGCAACCAACGCATCTCAGGCGGAAATCCCGGCGTTAAGCCAGAGCGTTCTTATGGCGTCGATGCGTATTATGAATATTATGTCCAGCCACAGGGCTATTTCATGCTCGGCGCCTTCTACAAAAAGGTAGAGGACGTATTATACACGTCGCGTAGCACATTTGGTTCGAACGCGCTCGACAGCAATGGTGTTGATCGTTCGGCTTACGCGTTCAGCGGGATCACCAACGGCGGCTCAGGCAGTGTACGCGGTGTGGAAGCCGCTGCGCAGTTCCAGTTGGAGCCTTATGTGAGCGACCTTGGCTTGCCCGATTGGATGGGTGGCTTTGGCATCACCGCCAACGCCACGTACAATGACAGCGAAGTGACGAAACCCGCCATATTGGATGCGGCAGGTGCCACCATCTCGCCCGAACGCAAGGTGCCACTGCCCGGCACTTCAGAAGTCGTATATAATGTCGGCGCATATTATGAGAAATATGGTCTGTCGCTGCGTTTGCAGTACCAAAACCGGACCGCTTGGGCAGATGGTTTTGCCGACAATCTCGATAGCGCAGGCGATACCTATTGGGCAGAAGATGACGAGCTTGATTTTTCGGCACGCTATGAAATTTCCAATGGTATCGAAATCTATTTTGATGCCGCCAACTTGCTGAACAATCCTGGCCGTCGCTATTCCGACCCGTCGAATATCCTGAATGCGCAAGGCGTTTCGACCCCGTTCACCAACCGGTATACGATTGAATGGGAACGTTTCGGTCGCCGTTACTCAGGCGGTATTCGGGTAAACTTCTAATGCGCGACTTCCGCGTCTTGTCGGTCCTCCTCCTCGCCGGTTGTGCTACGCCGCAGCCGGCGATGAGCCCGCTTCCAACGGCATCGGTCAGCGCAAGGCTGGAAACACAGCCCGTTGCGAGCCTGGACGATGCGGCCGATGATCCTGCAATTTGGCGGAACCCAGCGAAACCAGAGCAAAGCCTGATTATCGGTACCGATAAGCGCGCGGGCATTCATGTGTATGATTTGCAAGGCCGTCAGGTTAGTTTTACGCCGTCGCCACGCCTCAACAATGTCGATCTGCGCGATGTTGGGGGCAGCATCGGTGTGCTCGTCGCCGCCAGCGACCGTCAGGACCTTGCGCAGGCACAGATGGCGATGTTCCGGCTGGATACCGATACCAAAGGCTTAGTGCCGCTGGGTTCGATAGCGGTCGGTGCGGGCGAAGCCTATGGCATGTGTCTGTGGCAGCGTGCCAGCGACAAGGCGCTTTTCGGATTTGTCGTTCTGAAAGATGGTCGCATCGACCAAATCGAGATTGACACCAACGGCGCTGTCCTGACCGGAAAGCGTGTCCGCAGCCTGAAGCTTGGCACACAGTCCGAGGGCTGTGTGGTCGATGACCGAACCGGGATATTGTACGTCGCCGAAGAAGATGTCGGCCTTTGGCAATTTGATGCGTCGCCAGGCGGTTCCTCGATACCCACCGCAATTGCCAAAGCCGATGGCAACGAAATCGTCATGGATGCCGAAGGCGTTGCGCTGGCACCATCTGGCAGCGATGGTGGTTATGTCGTCGTGTCGAGCCAAGGCGATAACGCTTATGCTGTCTATAAACTTCCCGACGCAAAATATGTCGGCCGCTTTCGCATTAACGACGGTAAAGTTGACGGCGTCCAAGAAACCGACGGCATCGAACTGATGCTGGGTGATTTTGGACCGGATTTTCCCAGCGGGCTTTTGGTTGTTCAGGATGGCGACAATCGCCCGGCCACGCAGAATTTCAAGCTGGTCAGTTGGGCAGATGTCGTCGCTGCTTTTGGGTGGGCAAAACACTAGGTTGCAATAGTCGTCTGTCGGGTTAATTGCGGGCTATGGCAAAAATCTGGTTTGACGACGCACTTGATCTTAATGCGCTCACCGAAAATGGTGGCGATTGCATGCCCGGCTATGTTGGCATCCGGTTCATCGATTATGGCGATGACTGGATCAAGGCCAGCATGCCCGTCAATGAACGCACCAAGCAACCTTATGGCCGATTGCATGGCGGCGCTTCGGTTGTGCTTGCCGAAACGGTTGGATCGGTGGGCGCGGCGATGACCGTGGACCGCAGCAAATTTGCGACCGTGGGCATGGAAATCAACGCCAACCATATCCGTCCGGCAAAAGACGGTCTGGTTTTTGCAACGGGAAAGGCCGAATCCATCGGCCGGACAACACAAATCTGGTCGATCCGCATTGAGGATGAGGCCGGAAAGCTGGTGTGCATTTCGCGCATTACGATGGCCGTCATTTCCACCGAACGCGCCTAAAATATTGCGTTTCGGGGCGTGAACGTCCACGGGTGAAAGATAGATGACACCGTTAGACAGAATTTGGGGTGCAGGCGAATGTCGCTTCGATATGTAAGAGAATTTAAGGGCTTTGCCGGGGTCAGGATTGAAGCGGACGATATCGGTTCCGCGGATGAACCCTCGATCGTCCTGCTGCACGGCTTTGGACAAACGCGTAAGGTCTGGGAAGATGTCGCGGTTGGCCTTGAACAGGCTGGACGGCATGTCATCAATATTGACCTGCGCGGTCATGGCGGCAGCGATTGGCCGTCCGATGGCCGTTATGACATTGACGCCTTTGTAGACGATTTGCGCGCGGTTCTGGGGCAGATGCGGACGCGACCTGTGGTGGTGGCGGCAACGCACAGCGCATGGATTGCAACTATGGCGCTTGCCGAGGATGCCGCGACATTGGCGTCTGGCCTTATCCTTCTCGACCCGCCTGCGCATTCAGATGCCCAAGCGGTGAAGGTATCGGCCGAGGCGCTGTCTGCGGCCCTGGGGCAGGGGCTTGCGCCATCTGAATATGACAGCAAAATTTTCGCGTCATTCGGCACCGACGGAGTGGATGCGCGGCTCGCGCAAGCCGCGCCGCAGATCAACATTCCCGTTTTGGTGGTGCGCGGCGCGCTGGGCGCGTCGGACGGCGTTGACGCGCAAACGGGCTTTGCCGCCACTTTTCCCAATGTCGAAGCGATTGATGTCGACGGCGGCGGGTTGCTGATCGTGGCGGAACGAACCGAAGCGTTCAACGGCTTGTTGATCGATTTTCTGGAGCGGAAGCAACCGCGCTTCATTCCTGAATATCGCTCGGGCTCCGATGCGCGCACGTTGCGTGATGCAATGGGTTGCTTTGCAACGGGCGTAACCATCATCACCGCACATGCGCCCGATGGGCGGCCCGTTGGCCTGACGGCGAACAGCTTCACCAGCGTGTCGCTTGATCCGCCATTGCTGCTCGTCTGTATCGCCAACAATTCGGGCAGTGCGGAAGTTTTGCGCGGGATTGATGATTTCGCGGTCAACGTGCTGCAGATTGGCCAGCAACCGGTGTCCAACCTGTTCGCGGGAAAAAGCGAAGATCGCTTCTCCGGAACGCGGTGGGAAGTCGGCGAATATGGCGCGCCTATTTTGCCCAGCTCGCTGGGGATATTTGAATGCAAACGGCATGCGCTGCACGAGGCGGGGGACCATTTCATCCTCGTCGGGCGTGTCGAAAAAGCCAGCTTTGAACCGCGCCGCGATCCTTTATTATATTTCCGCGGCAAATACCGGCGTCTGCACTTCACATAACACCTGCTCGCATTGACTCGTGACGAGTGATGCCGTAAACTGGTTTCAAATGTAACCAGTTTCGCAGGAGCAGTAGCATGGCCGATTTGTTCGAAAATCCGTTGGGTCTCGATGGGTTCGAATTCATCGAATTTTCCGCACCGGAAAAAGGCCTGCTGGAACCTGTGTTCGAACGCATGGGCTTTACGCGCATTGCCCGGCACCGGTCCAAGGACGTGGACCTATGGCGTCAGGGTGAAATCAACCTGATTGCCAATTATGAACCCAAAAGCCCGGCGGCCTATTTTGCGGCGGAGCATGGTCCGTCCGCCTGTGGCATGGCGTTTCGCGTGAAAAATGCGCGGCTCGCTTATGACGAAGCGATTGCCCGCGGCGCGGAGCCCGTTGAGACGCGTACGGGCCCAATGGAGCTGCGGCTGCCCGCCATTCGCGGGATTGGCGGGGCGATGATTTACCTTGTTGATCGCTATGGTGACGCGCTGTCGATTTACGATATCGATTTTGATTATCTGCCCGGCGTGGATCGCAATCCCGCAGGCGCTGGCTTCAAGATTATCGATCACCTGACGCACAATGTCTATGGCGGACGCATGGCGCATTGGGGCAGCTTTTATGAGCGCGTCTTTAACTTCCGCGAGATCCGCTATTTCGATATCAAGGGCGAATATACCGGCCTCACCAGCCGCGCGATGACGGCGCCCGATGGCAAAATCCGCATGCCGTTGAACGAAGAAGGCAAAGCAGGCGGCGGGCAGATTGAGGAATATCTGCGTGCCTATAATGGCGAAGGCATTCAGCATATCGCCTTTTCCTGTGATGACCTGCCGGCGTGCTGGGACCGGTTGAAAGCGCTGGGCACGCCATTCGCGCCGCCACCGCCCAAAGCCTATTATGATATGCTGGAGGAACGCTTGCCCGGCCATGGCGAGCCCGTCGATGAACTGCAATCACGCGGCATCTTGCTCGATGGTTCAACCGAAGATGGTGACCCGCGTTTACTGCTGCAGATATTCTCGCAGACGATGATTGGGCCTGTGTTCTTCGAATTTATCCAACGCAAGAAAGACGAAGGCTTTGGCGAAGGGAACTTCACCGCCTTGTTCAAAAGCATTGAGCGGGACCAGATTGAGCGCGGCGCGCTGACGGTCGAAAAGGCCGCCATATGACCGCGCCTATCGCGCTTCGCCGCATTCACCATGTGGCCTATCGGTGCAAGGACGCAAAGGCGACGGCGGATTGGTATGCGCGCGTTTTGGGCATGGAATTCACCACCGCCTTTGCCGAGGATCATGTTCCGTCCACGGGGGAATATGACCCCTATATGCACATCTTCCTCGATTGCGGTGGCGGCAATGTCATCGCGTTTTTCGAACTGCCGAACCAACCCGAAATGGGCAAAGACCCCAATACCCCCGCATGGGTTCAGCATATCGCGTTTGAAGTCAGCGACCTTGACGCCCTGCTTGCGGCAAAAGCGCATATCGAGGCGCAGGGCATTGATGTGGTCGGGCCGACATTTCACGGGATTTTCCGGTCGATCTATTTCTTTGATCCCAACGGCCACCGGCTGGAGCTTGCGTGCAACATCGGCACGCCCGAACAATATGCCGAACTAAAGCGCGTCGCGCCGTTGATGCTTCAAGAATGGAGCGAAACCAAAAAAGCCCCACGCCATGCCGATTGGCTGCACATTGATCCGGACAAGCAAGCTTAGGCGTTAAGCGCCCGCGCAATCGGATATTGCGCTTCATTACTGTTGGAAAATGGTGCCCGGAAGAGGACTCGAACCTCCACGCCGTTGCCAGCGCCAGCACCTGAAGCTGGTGCGTCTACCAATTCCGCCATCCGGGCACAGGGTAGGGGGCGCGCTTAGCGGCATTTGAAGGGCTGTGTCAATGCAAAGGCGGGGGAGGTGGCATAATATTTGCGGGCACAATGCGACCGCATTTGCCGATTGGATCATGGCGCAAAGAAGCTTGGCACTTTCCGGATAGCGCGCGCGAAATATCTGACAATTAACAGTCATTATAAAAAGCTGCGAGGGGTGCGTTATTATGAAACGGATGTTTTTGGGTGCGGTTGCGGCGATTGTTTTGACCACCGCTGCAGGCGCGCAACAGTCGCCATTGCCTTATGGTAGCCCGGTCACCCTTGCGCAGGCAGGCGGGGCCGTATGGCCACAGAGCGGTTATATCCTGACAACGACCGGCAGGACGCCTGTCTCGGGTATCAGCAAAGCAAAGGTTGCGCTTGACGCGGCGATGTCCAGCGAAGGCCGACAGGTCGACCAATGGAGGTTGCACGATATCAGGCGGACTGTAGCCACAGGACTACAACGGCTGGGTGTGCGGTTCGAAGTCACAGAGGCCGTGCTTAACCACGTCAGCGGTTCGAAGGGCGGCGTCGCCGGCGTGTATCAGCGGCACGACTGGGCGGACGAGAAGCGGTCGGCGCTCGAAGCATGGGCAGGCCATGTAGAACGACTGATGATGCGAATAACGGATACTACCGTGGTTCGGATTAGGGGTGTAAAATGACGATGGTATACTGGCTTTCTGCATTTGAAACTATCCGCCGAGCGCGAGCGGCGGGCTGCACCGAAGGAGATCTCACTCAGTGGGCTCAAGCGGGAAAGCTCAGGGCTAAGGCGACTAGAGGTCGATTTAGTGATGATGATTATCACGATTATGATCACTTAGATGGGCGGCTTGGACAAGGCTGCGGTCGTTACCGAGCCATTTACGCAATGGGTCATCGAGGATAATTTTGCGGGCAAGCGCCCCGCATGGGAAATCGGGGGGGCGCAGTTTACAAAAGATGTCGCACCGTTCGAAACCGCCAAGCTCCGGATGCTGAATGGCGCGCACTCAGCGCTTGCATATATCGGGCTGCAAAGGGGCCATGCATTTGTCCATCAGGCCATCGCTGACCCCCACATTCTGGCGCTTGTGAACACACTTATGCACGAAGAGGCGGCCAACAGTCTCCAACCCGCTACGGGGCAAAATCTGGCGTCTTATGCCGATGCCTTGATTGCTCGCTTCGCCAATCCGGCACTCAATCACCGGCTCATCCAAATTGCAATGGACGGGAGCCAGAAGATACCGCAGCGCTGGTTAGAAACATTGGCATATCATCAAAAACAGGGGCGACAATGCCCCGCTATTCTGGAGGCCATCGCTGCGTGGATCGTCCATATTCGCGGAGACAAAAACATCGTCGATGACCCCATGCGCAATAGGTTCAGCGCATTATGGCAAACGTCCGGCGAGGCGCATATTGCATCCGCGCTTTTTGGTAATGGCGGGCAATTTGCACAATATTGGGAAGCGAGGGAGGAAGACCTGACGCTGGTCAATCATTGGGTTTCGCAAGCGACCTTGGCAGGATAGCAGCTTTTGGTGCCGTCAGACCAATCGCAACTTCTCTCCGTTCGGCACAGCTAGGGCAGGGGAGCACTGACAGCAGTATCGCCTTAGTGCAGGACCATAGCGTCCTATTATCAATATGCAGGTTATGGTTTTGAATTAGAGGGTTTCAATCTTGCGACGGTTGGGGTTGCAGTATTGGCTTCAGAAATCCGCAACTAGCTGGAGGCTTAAGGCACGATCATTGGTGTAAGTGAAACCACCGCTCGAGTTTACGTCCCAGCCATACTGGTTGAGTGCATTCTGCACTTGTGCTCGAATTAGAAACTTATCGTCGCCAACATTAAAGCGATAACGCATACCCAGGTTCAAGTTTGTGCGCGGTGGCGCTTTTAGGCTATTGGCAGTGTTAGCCATGCGACTAGATAGGCTCTCAAAAGCAATGTCGACTGAAAATGGAGAATGTCCGTTTTTAAGACGCCAATCGAGATTAAGGATCGATCG
>VFQS010002047.1_pt1 | contig 17235 bp, 18 predicted proteins | sample 3512361 | NCBI WGS metagenome assembly VFQS01 (sample SAMN10412375, study PRJNA504923) | tailings metagenome | isolation source: Relicate 1 Philex TSF3 active mining | place: Philippines
AGGGTTGATTGGCAACAGCACGGTGTCGCGCGACCAAGCAAATCAAATGCAAGATTGGTCGGTGGATCTTGGTGTGTTGGCCGAGGGGAGTCGCGATTCTTGGTTAGAAATATTTTCACGTCATGGCTATGAAAAATATGCGGGTCAAGAATATCGCAAACAAGGCTGGATGGTGAACACGGGCACAAGCTGGTTTAGCTGGCTCAGCGTGATGACTGAATTTGGAGCAATCGATAGTATCAATTACACGCCTGCTGCTGGCGTGACGAACCTACTTGGTAAAGGGCGTAGCATTGATTTGACGCTGACTTTCAAACCGCATCCACAATGGCGCATTGAAGAAAAGCTCTTGTGGAATGATTTGCGCAATAATCAATCTGGCCAGTCAAGCCAATCAAATGAAGCAACCTCGGTGTATCGCAATTTGATGTGGAGAACCAAGCTCAGCTATCAACATAATCGCTTTTTGGGTGTGCGTTTGATTGCGGATTATCATCAGCTTGCGGCAAATCCGCGTTTGAGTAGCCTAGAGTCCGGCAAGCAACTCAATACTGACTTGCAGCTGAGTTTTTTGCTGTCACCAGGAACAAGCTTGATCGCGGGTTATGGGAATCGCCAAGAGAATTTGGCATTGATTGGAAATCCCGCCTATTTGCAGCGCACCGCTGATCTCTCATTACGTACAGGACGACGTGCGTTTATTAAATTAAATTACTTGTATCAACTTTAAATAAGATGAAAGAAAATCGCCTTAGTGGATTAGCATTAAGGCGATTTGCGTTTAGGCTGCGTGTGTTTTGTAATCTACTTATTGAATAACCTTGATCGCGAACACATCGGAATCTTTTTGCAAACAGCCGGAGTCGCGTAGCTTTCTTCTGAATGCCAAAGTGTCTTCCAAATCTTTACTATCAAAATCCCTTTGCGCTCTTAAGATCGCTTTATTGCTTTGCTTAGGATCGATTTGTAATTGCAGTTTGTCGCTATCTAAAAAAAGTTGGCGGCAGCCTTCGATCAATTTGATATCAGTCGAATCCATGACAAATTCAAACTGCATTTTTTTTGCTTGCTCAGCTGCTTGAGCTGGTTCGTTTGCTGGTGGCTTTGATGGCGTTGTCGCTGGTTTAATCGCCGCGGCTGTATTGGCTGCGGTGTTCGTTGCCGTAGATTGGGTGGCGGAACCTGTTAGTGAAATATTGTCTTTTAATGTGTAGATTTGCACCGTGTAATAGGCGATGCCGAGGGCGCAAAGAAGAATGATGATAATGCGTGTCATGGTGCTTATTCCGTGCAGAGTTGATGTGGCGATCTACTTAAAACAATGCGCCAGACTTAGCTGGCGCATGATATTCTTACTAACTTCTTGCAAACTATTTTCTTGCGCTCATCAGATTATGTTGAGCGTATTTTAGCTTTAATATTCTCGCCAAGGTTTTTCTTCACGCGTCGGTAATATTTTCAGCTTGTGATTAATTGTTTTGGTGTCTTGCGGAGAAATTTTATGGCTAAAGTGACGCTTTAAAAAATCCCACATGTCTTTTTCTATCGACTCACATTGCAAAACTGCACGACTTTTTCTCACATGTCGATTAGCATACTCAAGATCATCCGCTTCTGTTTGCTTGGTATTTTTTTCATAGCGACCGTAGCGATCATAGTAGCGTCCAGTGTTTCTTTTTTTGTCTTCGATTTGATCTTGGGTGCGTTCAAATTCGTTGATTGGTAAAGTGCAGTTTTCTTTAAAAACCGTTTCTAACTCATGATTGGCAGCGCGGTAGCATTGCGAATTACGATGTGATAAAACCCAGCAACTTTTTTCCAAGCTCAATTGACCGTTCAAATTCGCAGCGCGTTTGATTGCCTCGGTTTCTTTGATCTCGGTTGATTTGCCGTCGACTTTGCTGGCACATGGCGCATCTGTGTAGATAGACTTGCCATCTGCCGTAACGCATTTGCGCATTTGTGCCTGTGCCGACAAACTGCTAACCATCAACAAAGAGAAAAAAACAAGTTGAAATAGTTTTATCATTTTAGAAAATTTATTTAAAAATATTAGCTGATGTTGAATACGTATTTGGTAAGTCAATTACGAAACACGAGCCGATGATTATACTGAAACGACACAACACTGCACAGCGTATTTTTGTGCAAATTTTTAAATAGATAAAACTGTATTTTTATGGTGAATTTGGATGCAAGAAATTGAGGATTCCAGCATGTCTGATGAGATGTTGAATAAGCTTGCAGGTTGTACTGCGATGTTGGATTACATCCCTCCGCGTGAATGGCAAGAGGGATGTATTTGATCTGGTTAAAATATCATCAGATTCAATAGAGACTTGCGGTTTTTACGCTTCAACCAAGCTAACTTGTGTTTGTACTTGTTCTTGCGACAGCTTCGACAAGACACTGACCTTGATATTGTTTTGCAAGGAATCGATAGAACCGCCTGTGCGATATTGGAAAGCGACGCGGATCACATCGCCAGCAAGCACGTCGATAGGATTGGCTAAAGGCAGTGCCATGTAGTGATTGAGCCAATCGATGGTTGAATTGGTTTCCATGACGACCGCTAGCACGTTCTTGGTAATAAATCGCAAAGCACTGAGTTTGCCGCTTTGCTCAATCAAGATATCTCCTTCCCAACGCACCCATAAATCATTGGGCTCGCAAAAATCGATAATTTTGTACAGAGCAGGTTGGCCTAGTTCTAAGGTATCGGCGGTGAATACGCCACCCAATTGGAACTGAATAATGGGCGCTTGAAAGCCAGAAAAATCATAGCGTTGTTGTAGCGGCTGCACCGCCATCAAGATCGCTTCTGGAATAAATACCGGCATTTTGATACCAGGGAATTTATCGGCATAGCGACGTTTAAAATTTTCGATTACTTCGACTTGTTTTTCGCGCAGCATCGCGACGTGGATCATTTCGCAGATGACAAAATCAACGGGTTCTGGCGGCAGGTATTCAAACGCGTCAGCATGAATCACCTCAACACGATTGCCATGCTGATTCATCGACAATAATCGACGCGCTTCAACAACCATATCTGGATTAAATTCGACGCAATACACCTTGGACGCAGATTGCGCGGCAAACCACGACAAGACCCCGGTACCGCCACCGAGTTCGAGCACGCGCGCACCTTCAAATACATGGCGCTGAATCGCTGCCTTAAAATTATCCATACGATTCGCATCCATCAACATATTGTGATGATATTGCAGGGGAATAAACTGCCCGAGATAGCAACTCTCTGCTTCGCGTTCGACTAACATGGTCTTCCTTCCATCAAAAGATTGAGATCGCACTGCCGATACATCAGAACCCGCAGTAGTGAATGCCAGTTGGCGCAAAAAGTGTTCGCCAATGACAGGATTATCTGGTTTCTTGAAAGAAACGAAGGGCAGAGTTGCGAGGTGTTTCTCTATCAATTCGGCTTTTGACTTGGTTTCGGTTATCCGTTGATTTTGATTTGAGATGAATAATTAATGCAAAAAACAACATTCTTATTTGAATCTACGAAGTTCTTCGTATATAGTGCTGAAAACCTACGAATTATTTCGTAGATGAGATATTTGTAAGGCTTCATGTCGCTTACCAGCTTAAGCAAACTTAGTTGGATTCGAGATTAGGTTCTGCAAGTTCGCATTCAAAAAAACATAGGAAACAAAACGATGGCAACTCCGACTGCATCTGAATTAGAAATTTTGGCGATCTTGTGGCGACTGGGTGAAAGCAAGATTCAGGCAGTCAATGATGAACTATGTAAATTGCGACCAGTCGGTTACACCACGACGCTAAAAACCATGCAAATCATGGAGCAGAAAGGTTTGCTAGGGCGAAAAAAAGATGGCAAGAGTCATATCTACTTCCCCTTAGAGCAACAGCATGAGACGCAAACTACGCTGGTCGATCGATTATTACAAACAGCGTTTGGCGGATCTAAATCGAGCATGGTCATGCGTTTGTTTGAAGATAAAAAAGCGACCAAGGAAGAACTAGCAGAAATCAAAGCATTTCTAAAAAAGATGGAAGCTGATAAATGAAGCTAGTTGAATTGGTAGATATCTTCGGCATTGATATCTTGCATGCACTCGCATGGACTTTGGTGCATTCACTTTGGCAAGCCGCTCTGCTCGCGATTGGTGTCACGATCTGCATCGCGTTTACCCGTAGCAATCAAGCCGCATTACGCCATAACATCATCGCGCTTGGCATGGGGCTAGGGTGGGGATGCAGTGTCGCCACCTTTTTTTCGTATTTTCAAAAAAGTGTATTGATGGTGCGTTTTAGTGAGCAAGGTGGCGTCACATCTATCATTCCGCTCAACGGCGAGGCCGACTTTTTTGCGAATGTTAGTCTATTGGTGAATCAACATTTATCACTATTGGTCTTGAGTTGGTGTCTTGGTTTTGCGGCGATTAGTGCAATAGCGATTTACGCTTGGGCGCTAGGTAGAAATCTGGCTAAGCAAGGAACCGATGCATTCAGCAATGAGTGGGAAGAGAAATTCTATGCTTTAGCTCGGCAACTCGGCATTCATAAAAAACTCACTTTTCTGCTTTCAAACAAGATTCATGTGCCTTGTGTAGTTGGCTACATGAAACCAGTCATTTTATTGCCCGCGAGCTTAATGTTGGGGATGAGCCCGCAACAAATTGAAGTGATTGTATTGCATGAACTCGCGCACATTCGGCGTCACGATGTGCTGGCGGCGTACTTGCAGAGTCTTACTAAAGCGGCTTATTTTTTCAATCCATGTATGTTGTGGATGAATATGAAGTTAGATCAAGAGCGCGAAAACGCTTGCGATGATTTGGCTGTTCGTGTCTGTCAAAACCGTTTGTTGTATGCGCATACTTTGCATCACTACGCAGAAATGCATACGCATTTCTTATCCACCACCACATCTCTTATCGGGAGAAAAAACATGTTGAAGCACAGAATACAAAGATTATTTCCGAATCCAAAAACGCATACGAGCAATACGAAGAAATTGATGAGCATGATCGTGCTTTTCAGTATGGGCATGAGTACCGCCGCCTTTGCTTGGATGCAATTAGATAAGCGTGGCACCTTCAATTTAAGTGCAAAGAATTTATCGATCAGCAGTGTGCTAAAAAAGGCGGAACAAGCATGTCCTGGGAGTACAAAGCACATTCAGTTGCGACAACCTGAACAAACTATTACTTTGAGTTTTTCTAATTTAACTTGTACCGATATTCCAGCAATCTTTGCCGATATCGAAGAACGATTTGGTATGAAATTTGCCAAAGTACAGTTTAGCGAAGCACTCAAAGTATTTCAGCAGCAATGCCCAGCGGTATTTCGTGATGTTCGACTAAAAAATCCAACTGCGCTCTATAGCGTCAATATGGTCGATGTGACTTGTTTAGAAGTGTTAAGTTCAGTGGCCGCCTTTGATGCCAAACCAGATTTGCAATCGGCTGAGTGAGGTGAAAAGCGGATTGTTTTAATCCGCTGCCTCCACATAAGGTTTGAAGCAATTCAAAATGGCCTGCCAGACTTGTTGTTGCAGTTTTATTAGCGCTTTTCTGGCGGTAATGATTTGATTTCGGCTGCAAATCGTGCATGGGTTTCAAGATCGATGGGCCGGTGTTTGACCACGGTGCTCGCAGGGTTCTTGCCAAGATAATTGTCGCCTTTCCAATTTTTCGATGGTCTGATTGGCCTGTGTACAAAACCTCCACCACAGTTAGGACAGACATTGCTTAAGATTGTGTCGACACACGTGGCGCAGAACGTGCATTCATAAGTACAGATGCGCGCCTCAAGTGACTCGGGTGGTAATAATTTGTTGCAGTGCTCACAGCTTGGTCTAAGTTCAAGCATGATGTTTCTCTTCGATGAAGCTTAAGGATTGGCTTAACGATTAGTTCAAGGATTCCACATAGCGCTTGAAGTTATTCAAAATCGCTTGCCAGCCTTGTTGTTGCTGTTCTAGCGAGTAAGTGGTTTCTGCTTCAAACGTGATGCTGAGTTGGACTCCTGCTGTAGTGTTGGTGAATTGTATTGTTGCCTTGCGATCGCCGAAGCTGTATTCGATGCGCTCGTGTTCGACGACCTTGGTGAAGGTACCTGCAAAATCAAATCCCATGCTGCCATCTTTTGCTTCCATACGTGAAGAGAACTGACCGCCATCGCGCAAGTCGACAGTCGAGGCGGTCGTGTGCCAATCATCGGATGCGGCATTCCAATTTTTGATATGTTCTGGCGTGTTGTAGAGCGTCCATACTTTGGCGATGGGGGCGGCGATGATGGTTTCGACTGTGATGTCCATGATGTTGTCTCCGTTAAATTTTCATAAAAATGAGGACTTAAGTACAAGCGATGTGCGGGTCCTTAGATTTACCTCGTCGGCGCTTTGTGATTAAGTCCTTTGCAATTTATTCGTTTGCATATTATTACATGCAAGACCATAGTGACTAGCGCTTTACGAAGGGCAGCTTTTTTAGTAATCCTAATGACATTGCGGTTGCGATTAAGACGATCAAGATGCCAGCGACAATCCCTGGCGTGATCGGTTCATCGAGCAGCAACCATGCCCAAACCGATGCTGTTGCGGGGATTAAGAAAGTCACCGTCACTGCTTTGCTAGCGCCCTCAGTTGAGATCAGATGAAAGAACAAAGCATAGGCAATTCCTGTACAAACAATCCCCAGAATCACAACAGAAATCAGTGCGCTGCTAGTGCCATATTCGATCGCATGCGGTACTGACGGCAGTGCGAACGGCAGCAATGCGAGCGCGGCAGCGAATTGGCTACCGGCCGCGGTGGCTAGTGATGGAATTTCTTTGGCATACATGCGTGTGTAGGTCGCCGCAAAGCCGTAATTAATCGAAGCACCCATGCCCGCTAATACGCCAGCAATGACTAAAGGTGTGACGCTGACTGGACCGATTCCAACTAAAACTGCAACGCCAAATAAGCCCAAGACAAATGCACTAATGCGTAACCAACTCAAGCGCTCACCCAGCATAATGAAGCCAAACACCGCAGTAAAAATCGGCGCCAGTGAATTCATGGTTGCCATGTACGCCGATGGGATATGCAGTGCCGACCACGCGAACAAGCTAAATGGAATCGCCGTGTTACCTAAGCCTATCACCAAGTAGGTCTTTGCATTTTTCTTCCAATGAAATTCGACACCACGCTGGCGGGCAAAAAGGTAGATCGCTAATGCGCCTAAGCTAGCTCGCCCAAACGTCGTTAGTATCGGGCCGAACACGGGGGAGGCGATACGCATCAGCATAAAGCTAGTACCCCAAATTAATGCTAGTAATACGAGTCGGGTTAAATTCGATGTGGACATGTGGGTTCTTTTCGAATGTAAATATAGAGTAGAGATTGGTAAAGGTAAGCAAAGCAGCTAAGTTCAGAGCAACATCCTAACTGTGGTTTGTTAAAAAGGCGAACGATACTTATTGACATCTTCTGTTAGAAAATCTAACAATACGGGATGTTTCCTACTTCCCTAAATTCGCTTCTTACATTCGAGGCAGCTGCGCGCCATAAAAGTTATTCTTTGGCGGCGGCAGAGCTGCACATTACCCATAGTGCAATTAGCCAACAAATGCGTTTGCTGGAAGAGTCTTTGGGCGTTTCTTTGTTTGAGCGCAAAGGTAGGCAGATGCAGTTGACTGCCGAAGGTCTGCAGCTACACAAGCAAATCCAACCTGCATTGCGTCAAATCACGCGCGCTTTGGCACAAGTCAAAACAGAAAAACGTATGCCGGCGATTCGGGTGGCGACTTTGCAATCGTTCGCCACATTTTGGTTATTACCGCGTTTGGGACAATTTCAAGCGACCCATCCTGATTTGGTGATTCATATTCAGGCAGCGATTGGTTTGGTGAATCTCGACAAAACACAAACCGATATCGCGATTCGTTTCGGACTAGGAAAATGGGAAGATTATGATGCCGAGAAATTGCTCGACGATCAGCTCTATCCCGTTTGTAGCCCCGATTTTAATGCGGGACGATTTCCCAATAGTCCGAAACAATTACATCGCTTTCGGATTTTATGTGTGGAAAATGGCCGTGAATGGCTCAATTGGAGTCAGTTTGCTGGTGTCGATATCGCCAGTTTTCAGCATGAGACGCATCATAGCGATAGTAATTTAATGTTGACTGCTGCCAAAGCAGGGCAGGGCATTGCGGTTGCTCGTCATAGTTTAGTTGCAGGCGAAATCGCAGCGGGAAATTTAGTGCGCCTGTTCGACGTCATAGCTCCTTCTGATTACAGCTATTATTTAGTAACACCGAAAGACCTGCAAAAAAGCGCAGCGCTACTGGCATTTGAAACCTGGTTGAAAAGCGAGGCGAGAGCTTTTGCCAGCAATGAGCTTGTGTAATTTAGTCGGGATAACTCCCGGTCTGAACCTCTCCAGCGCGCACGTAGTTCGCAATAATCACGCCAGTTGAAGTGACTTGGCAGGCGCTTAGCTTAAACGCCGCAGGCGCGGTGCCATCGGAAAAAAGGCGTTTTCCACTACCTAAGGTAATCGGATAAATTTTAAGCCATAGCTCATCGACTAAATCATGTTGCATTAAGGTTTGCATCAAATTGGCGCTTCCGTACAAATGCAGATTCGGGCCGTTCTCTTGTTTGAGTCTTTGAATTTTCTCGACGATATCGCCATTCAAAAACACGCTAGGTTGCCAGTGATGTTCCGTCAGTGTATTTGATGCTACATATTTAGTGACTTTGTTGACTGCTGGCCAAAAGTCATTGTGCTCGGGCCAGTATGGTGCCCAAATATCAAATGTCTTGCGCCCTAGTAAGAGTTCGAAAGGCTCGCGCATTTGTTCACGCATGACCTCAGCTAATACGGGATCAGAGTGCGGCACTTGCCAGCCGCCATAGACAAAGCCGCCACTCGTATCTTCGGTTGGGCCTCCGCCAGCTTGGATCACCCCATCTAGGGTGATAAATTCTAGTGCAATTATTTTTCTCATAGGCTCTACTGAATTATTTTGAAGTGCTTCTAAGTTGATGTGCGCACCGCTGCCAGAACCAGCGCTTGAAATGAAGTTTGATTTGATTCACGCGCAAGCAAAGTTAAATAATGCCTATTAGCCTTTCTTTGCACGTTGAGTGAAATGCGCTGCAAAAAATCTTATCAGAGAAATCTGTTAAATTATCGCCGCGAACCAGAAAATCGCAGCACATTGTGTATTGCATCTGCTACCGCAGAATATTCATGATTTATTTCAATTGATCAAATAATTAGAAGCTTTTTGATAAAGGAAAATTATGGCTGAAGTCAATGCAACTGCTAGCGCACCAGCACCACAGGGCTGGCTCAATCGTAGCTTGAATACGATCGAGCGCGTTGGTAACAAATTACCCGATCCGGCAATTTTATTCGCCTTGTTTATGTTAGCAGTTTGGATTATTTCTTGGGCGATGTCGGGGATTAGCTTCAATGAAATTGATCCGCGCAATGGTAAACCGATTCAAATTAACAATTTATTAGATGGCGCAGCGTTCACTACGTTCATGGCAAAGTTGGTCACTACCTTTGTCAGTTTTCCGCCGCTAGGTGTGGTTTTGGTCGCCATGCTGGGGCTAGGTGTAGCAGAGCATACGGGTTTTATTAACGCAGGTTTGCGTTCGATTTTAGCGGTTACCCCCAAGATGCTATTGACGCCTGTATTAGTTGCCGTAGGTATTTTGAGCCACGTGGCGGTTGATGCTGGTTATGTTTTGGTGATTCCTTTAGGTGCAGTGATTTTCTATGCGGCTGGGCGACATCCCTTAGCTGGTATCGCGGCGGCGTTTGCGGGCGTATCGGGTGGGTTTTCTGCTTCTTTGTTTATTCCAAGTAGCTTAGATCCATTGCTGGCAGGATTAACGCAGGCCTCTGCGCGTCTTTCTTCAAATCCGGCGGCGGCTGATTTGATTATTAATCCACTCAATAATTATTATTTCACTTCTGCATCAGCGATTTTGATTGTGTTTATCGGTTGGTTTTTGACTGACAAAGTGATTGAGCCGCGTTTAAAAAATACTGCGATTGATGGTGATCCCGCTAACTTGCCCAAGTTAGATCCATTGACGCCAGCGGAGCGACGTGGCTTGCGTTTTGCAGTATTAGCGATGTTGTTGAGTATTGGCTTGTTGTTTATTTCTGCGCTACCAGCGAGTTCGGCGTGGCGTGGAACTGATGCGAGCTTGACGCATTCTTCAGCGCCTTTAATGCAATCGATCGTGTCTTTGATTTTGGTATTGTTCCTGATCCCAGGCGTGGTGTACGGCTATGCTGCCGGTACTGTGAAGAATCATCGTGATGTGATTCAAGGTATGAGTAAAGCAATGAGTGGGATGGGCTACTACATTGTGATGGCATTCTTTTGCGCGCAATTCATTTATGCGTTTGGACAATCTAATCTTGGCGCGCTGCTTGCAATCAAAGGTGCGGGGGCGTTAAAAGAACTAGCTTTGCCAATGGGCGTTACGCTGGTTGGTATCGTTATTTTGACTAGCTTAGTCAATTTGTTAGTCGGCTCGGCTTCTGCTAAGTGGGCATTGATTGGTGCGGTAATGGTGCCTATGCTAATGGAGTTGGGCGTATCACCTGACTTAACCCAAGCGGCTTATCGAGTCGGTGATTCATCGACAAATATCATTACACCTTTAATGCCGTATTTTCCGTTGATTGTGGTGTTCTGTCAGAAGTATGTAAAGTCAACAGGTATTGGTACCTTGATTGCCTTGATGTTGCCATTCTCGGTAACTTTGTTGGCGTTGTGGACTGCGTTCTTAATGTGCTTTTGGATACTTGGTATACCCCTAGGAATCGGTGCTAGCTATGAATTTCCAGCGGTAAGCTAAGCTACTTTCTTAAATCGAAAAATGCTAAAGAGCGATCAATCATTGATCGCTCTTCTTTTATACGGAAAAAGATTTGAGTCGTGCGGCTTGGAAAAGCGTCGTGGTGATTAGTATCTGAGATCGATATTTTTATACGTGCCATCCGCTTTCATTTCACGTAATTTGGCATTTAAGAGGACGATGGTTTCTGCACGCATCTTGGGATGACAGGCAAGGTAGTAATCAGAGCTTTGATAATTGAATAGAAAAACGACTTTGTCCTCAAGCTGGTTTTCAGCGATGATTTTTTTACCGTGGGTATCGCCAGCGGTGGCGTAATCAATCCGTCCCAGTGCGACGTTTTTAAAGGTGGTTGATGATTCTATCGAGGTTACAATATTGAAGCCTTTTCCAGATAAATAGGATATTGATACATTGCCTTCCTCCGTACCAATGCTGGCGTTCTTAATGTCTTCAAGTTGAGTGACTTTACCAAGCTTATCAGGGCTACCAAAAAGCGCCCAGTTTCCAGATGCAATTGGTCCTATCCATTGAAACCAAGGTTCTCTTTCTTTGATACGAGCGGTTGAAAAAACACAGGTATTCGGATTTTGACGCGCTAATTTGAATGCACGATTCCAGCTCATGATATTCATCTGGTACGGCAATTCGCTACGCTTGAATAACTCATGAAGCTTATCTGCCGACTGACCATAGATATGCGCGCCGTCTTTGTTGACGATGTTAAGCGGATATAGATATTCAGTGGTCAGGTAAATGGTGGGCGGATTAGTCTGGGCGCTGCTTGAGCTGCAAAACGCCAACAGAAGCAAGGAACAAATCCAAGAAAATTTACCGTTTAAATACTTTATTTTTATCATGTTAACGGCACTAATTTCTAGTCTCTGATTGCTAATGGTTTGTGTCGGGATCACTTTTTTTTGTAGTTCTGCTTTTGAGGAATTAATTTAATCGCTCAAGGAATTCGGCGCCCAGAGTAATTCAAGCTGTCATTTGGGTCAAATAATGTTCCTATCTTAGCAATTTGTTGGTTGTGCATTACATACGCATTTACATGTGCATCATGCCAATGTTATGCACATTGCTAGTTAGATTGATTTTCATTTTGATATGCGTACGGATGATTACGAGAAACGTATTAATTAAGCTGCTAGGTCTTTAAATTTTTTTAAATCAACTAGAAATCTTTAATCTCTTCTTAACCAACCTCGATCTTCAGCAATATCAATTTGCTCCAGCACGTACTGCCATAATTTTGGCGCAGCAGTCTCTAGGTATTTATTGCGTTTTATCACTTGGTGTTTGAATACTTTATTCTGTACCCAACTGCCGCCTTCATTTTGCATATTTTGGATGAGTGGCAGTATGCGATCGATTGCTTTGGCAAATTGCGCATCAGCAGTTTCTGCTTGCTCGAATTCGTGCCACAGAGCGATCATGCTCTCGCGCTGCGGTGAGGGTAACAATCCAAAAATACGCTCTGCTGCTGAGGCTTCTTTTTCTGCTTGCTCGCCCAAGATCGTGTGATGATCAAATGCAAAAGTATCGCCTGCATCGATCTCAACAATATCGTGAATTAGTAACATCAAGCACACGCGATGGATATTGACGCTTGCATTTGCATATGGGGCTAAGACATGTGCAGTCAAAGCAATATGCCAACTATGTTCCGCACTATTTTCATAGCGATTTTTATCCGCACGGATCAATGCTTTACGATAAATCGCTTTGAGTTTATCGAGTTCTAGAATGAAGTTAATTTGATGGTTTAGTTCTTGCATAAAATGGTGTCAGTAGAATGGAAGTAGTGCGCAGGTGATGCTATTGCCTAGCTTAGTTGATTTTTAATTTGTTCGCCAATTTGACTATTAATGTGGAAGTTAATTGGATTCTCTGAATAGATAGCCAAAACTTCTGCTCACGGTTAAACGCTCAGCGCAGTTTTTAAGAATTACTTCTAAGCGTTCACTATCGATGCGTTCTGCTGATTCGATTGCGTGAGCATTTACCACGGTGCCACGATGAATTTGCCAGAAAATTTCTGGATCAAGCATCTCGATTAAGTCTTTGAGCGCGGTACGAATATAGGCTTCGCCGTCTTTGGTAACGACCCGTGTGTACTTGGTATCTGATTGCAAGAATAAAATATCATTCAGATGAATCAAGCGAATTTGTTTGCCAACACTGGCTCTGAGCCATTTTGGTTTGGTCTTTTTCTCGCTCGTTTGGTTTGCATTCGCGATGCTATTTAGTGCTTCTGCGTGTGACTTAGATACGCTATTTTCTGCTGTTTGTGATGCCGATTTGCTAGTATTTTGAATCCGTTCAATTAGACGTTTGATGGTCTGTTCTAAGCGTTCCAGCGTGACTGGTTTGAGCAGATAATCGAGCGCCGCATGTTCAAACGCCTGTAAGGCATGTTGATCATAAGCGGTAACAAAGACGATGTGTGAGCGTGCACGAATCCTCTCCGCGACAGCGAGCCCGCTTAGTCCCGGCATTTGAATATCGAGAAACACCACATCAGGTTCGTGCTCTAGCCACAAATCCCAAGCATCATTGCCGTTTTCCGCTACCGCGATAATTTGTGCTTGTGGATGGCATTGCTTTAATTGCGTGATTAGGCGTTCGCGCATCATGTCTTCGTCTTCGGCAATCAGCACAGTCAACGTGGGGTGACTTAAGTCGTTCATAGATTTCATATTTGGTAAATAGTGTGAATTAATGTCGCTAAAGTTATGCAGGCAATACTAAGCGTGCAATATTAAGCTGGCAGTACTAAGCGGGCAATTACGCCACGTGGTTCATTTTCTTCTAGTTCTAGTTTTGCTTTGTCGCCATAGCTCAGTGCCAATCGATTGCGAATATGGTCAAGACCTAGGCCGTGTCCGATTTCTTCGCCAAAGCCAAGTCCGGTATCGATCACTGTAATATGAATTTGTTGATCGATTTGATGTGCGACGATGCTGATATGGCCACCATCAACAGCGGGTTCTATACCATGTTTGATTGCGTTCTCGACTAAGGTGAGTAGCAATGCCGATGGCAAGCGGAATTGCTGTAAATGTGGCTCATAACGGATTTCATAACTCAAACGGCGCGGTAAGCGTGTTTGCATAATTTTGAGATAGGCATCGCAAGTTTTGCAATCATCTTCCAGTGAAATTGTATCTGACCTTAAACTCTCAAGGGTGGCGCGCAGAAATTGAATCAAATCAGCCGTTAGCGCAGCCGCTTGTGGTGCGGCGGGTTCTGCTAAGTGTTGCACCAGACCCAAAGTATTGAACAAGAAGTGCGGCTCAATTTGTGCTTTGAGTAATTTTAGCGTGCTGCTGATTTCTAATTGATTGGCACGTTCACGTTCGGCATCATGACGAGCGATGGTCTGCGCAATTGCACGTTTCAATAAGAAGTTATGCGTTAAGAACCACATGACCGCGAGTAAGCTCAGCAACAATTGTTGCGACATGCGCCAAGTCTCGAATTTCAAATCGTCTGCATTGCCAGCGGAGTTCCAGCCTGCAATAAAACCACTAACAAAGTCGCCAAAACTTGAAATCACATAAACGCAAGCCAGTGCGAACATCAAGGCCAAGAAAATGCGCAGCAGACTTTTCTTCAACACACTCGCTGAATTTGAAGCGCTTGATGCGTTTGCTTGGTCATGCTCCGGTAAGTTAATGCCAAACAATAAATAACCTAGACGAAATAAGCGCTCACGTTTGCTTTCTGTTGGAATATGGGCGTTCATAGATACTTGCTCCTCAAAAAAGTTGAATGGCCGATCTGACTTTTTCGTGAAAATAAGGCGGATGGCGTAGACCGAAGTTTCCTTGACAATACCGAGCGAGAAAATCCAGATCTGACGAAAGAAGCAATCGAGGGCATGAGTGAAGTAAAGTGGGATCAGAGCGCACGTCGTGCGTTCTGTTTTTTTGATGAGTTAGTAATAAAAATTAAAGAAATACTGAGTATCAACTCTGTTGCTGGAGTTTTGGGTAGTTGAGTTTATCTGCCGTGTTGATTACCTTGGATAGGCATCATTTTGCCATATCGACAGCATTTCTGGCTGGAAGAAATCATCGGATTGCGCGTATAAGCTAATGAGGTATCGAACTGATTATTCCCCAAAAATTATGAAAAATCATGAGGGTAACGCGTATTTATCAAAGTGTTCTTTTTGAGGAGGGGCACGGAATTTTAGCGGGAAAAGGGTTTACTGCTTTAATCGATTTCATTTCTAAAAAAATAGAGTTGTGGAAATGGTGCTACTTATTTTTCTTTCGCGTTAATAAAGTATCGAAAATCGCTCCTTTGTCAGCTTGTGGCGTATTGATGTCGTCTCGCTGTCGTCTAGATTTGTTTCTAAATTGGTCTTCTTCTCCTAAACTAGGGCTTCGTTTGATTATGCAGAGAAGGACTATGTCGATTAAAAATCTACGAATTGAAAGAGGTTGGACCCAGGCACAGTTGGCGGATTTTAGTGGTGTTAGCCAGCGTACCATTCAGCGAATTGAAAAGGGGCACCCAGCAACAGCAGAGACGGCAAAATGCTTAGCCGCAGTGTTTGAGGTTCCACTTAAGGAATTAGGGTTAACCGAAGCCTTAGACGAAACTCAATTGACCGAAGAAGAAAAGCAAGAGTTGGAGAATATTCGAAAAATTCGCCACTTTATTGTCGAATTAATTGCTTACTTGATTATTGTTCCTTTGATTTGCTTTGCCTCCTATGTTCATAACAGTGAAATTCGTAATGGCTTAGGTTTGGCTGTTGGTTGGGGCTTTTGGCTGGCCTACCAAGCAATCGACTTATTTGATACCAAGGCATTTTTTGGGGCAAGTTGGGAAAAAAGACAGTTAGATAAACGTATGGGAAGAGATAAAAAATGAAACAAGTAATCATCCAGCTTAAGTTGACCACTAAGTTGGCCACTAAGTTGATCCTTATGTTGTACATTGTAAGCGCGCAAAATTTGATCATGGCGCAAGAGCAGCAGGTCGTGTTTCCAGAACGACATGGACAAGTTAGCCAACAGTTGTTTACCAGCACAAACAAAAAGCAACCCTTGATTGTTGGTCTAGGTGGATCTGAGGGCGGCAATCCTTGGGCGAGTCAATTTTGGAAGGCGCAACGTGATCGTTTTTTAGAGCGAGGTTACGCTGTATTGGCTTTAGGATATTTTGGTACGAAAGAAAGCCCCGCTAAACTAGATCGTATTGCCATCGAGGGAATTCATGCCGCTATTATGCAAGCGGCTCAGGCACCAGACATCAACGCAGAGTGTATTATCGTCATGGGCGGTTCTCGTGGTGGCGAACTCGCTTTGCTTCTTGCAAGTCTATATAAAGAATATGATGCGGTGATCGGCATTGTCGCTGGTAGCTCGATATTTCCAGCTTTGACGATGACCATGGACACACCTGGGTGGAGTCATCATGGCAAGCTGCTCCAATTTGTGCCTGTGACTGAAGCGACCTATCCAGCATTGATGCGTCGTGATTTGCGTGCGGCATTTTCTATTATGATGGAAGATCAGTCCGCAATGGATAAGGCCTCAATCGCGGTAGAAGACATCAATGGTCCAGTGATGCTCTTATCTGCTAAAAAAGACGAAATGTGGCCGTCGACAGAAATGTCTGAAAAGATCGCACAGCGCCTCAAAGCAAAAAGCTTTGCATATCCAGTGCAGCACATTGCCATTGATGGCAATCATAGTGCGCCACTTAAGCATTTTGATCTTATCGAACAATTTTTAGAACGTGAATTGAAGCAGAGTAAATCCGAGTGTGCACTGTGACAGTGTTAAAGGAGGGTTCTGTTACGAGCGAATTGTCGTGCAAGATTGAAACTATTTTATAGTCGTAGAGTTGGTAGTAAAAAAAGGGGGGGGGCTTTGAGTCACGCAGAAAGGCCCCTCAACATGGTTGCCAGCGCCAATTAAGGCAAACTGGATTTCCAAGGCTTTCCAGAAATCCAATTGATGATTTCTTTCGCAACGGCGTTTTCCTTACCTGCGAACCAGTGGTTGGAACCAGGTCCACATGGATGAACCTTGTCGGTGATTTCTATGCCACTCACTAAAATTTTAGGACTAGCTATGGGCGAGAAGTCGGATGCCGGTGACACTGGACAAGCGTCTTTCGCGTGATGAACTAGCAGCATCGGTATTTTTAGAGATGACAAATCTAACCTCGATAAACCCGGACCACTTGATGGCATATTGGGTCCGGGGAGATAGGCTTGATATAAACCGGAGAGAAGTACCAAGGCACTGACCTGATCGCCTAAACTCTGTGCCAGATAAGCGGCAGAAATAGTGCCTCGGCTATGCGCCAAAATCACCAGACGTGATTTTGGAAAACGGCGC
>VFQS010002049.1_pt1 | contig 17224 bp, 5 predicted proteins | sample 3512361 | NCBI WGS metagenome assembly VFQS01 (sample SAMN10412375, study PRJNA504923) | tailings metagenome | isolation source: Relicate 1 Philex TSF3 active mining | place: Philippines
CTCAGCTGGCTGCAGCAGTGCGCGAGCAATGCCTGCTACCGCCTGCTGGCCTGGAAGCCCATCCCGCTGCGACAGCTTGAGCCCTGCATCCCCAGCAACGGCACCTACCAGCGCCGCCAGCAGCCCTGGTTCAACAGCGTCGACCTACCGCCACAACCACGCCACAGCACACCGCTGGTTGTCGCATGACCGTCTCAGACGACATGTGTCAGTCAGCCAGCCGGATGCCTCCCCGTTCCCCCAGTCTGTTGTGCCTCGGTTGCGCTTGTTTGGGTTTGCAGCGTTGTCGCTTCTTCCCGTGGCCGCCCTGCTGCCCCTGAAGGTTCAGGCCCAGGTGCGCCCCGCAGCCTGCGCTGGCACGTTGTTGGAGCTGCGTGTGCTGGAGCGGGGGCGATTCCGGCACCACGCACCTATGCCAGCGGCGGCGGCAGCCAGGGCCCGCGGCGTCAGCAGGCCAGCACCAGCATCAGCGGTGAAGTGGAGCGGGGCGGCTACGACCAGCTGATTCAGGTGGCTGACCGGTTGCCTGGTGTTCGGCTCCAGGGCATGACCTCCTTGGCCTCAACGCAGAACCAGAACGCCCTGGCCGATCAGTTGCTGCAATCGGCCCTGAAGCAGGGACGGGAGCAGGCCGAGCGCACGGCAGCGGCGCTCGGCCTGCGGCGGCGGGTGACGCTGCTGCGGATCGATCAGCGTGGGAGTGGCACGGTGCGGCCCCTGGCCTTTGCCGCCAACGCGGGCCGTCAGTTCCGACCCGAGGAGGCGCCCCAGCCCAGTCAATCCTTGGAGTTGAATCTGGATTACTGCCTGTCGTGAGTCAGTTGAGCTCGGGAGCATCCCACTTTCGTCAAAACAGGGGGCAGGGCTGCCTGAGAGTCCCGGCTTCGCTGTTTTGACAGTGGTCGCCGCCGATCCATGAGCGCCGCGGCAGCGGCTTTGCCCGTTCCATAGAAGCCCCACCTCAATGGTCTCCTGGCTATCTGACTATTTCGTCGAAAGTGGGATGCTCCCGTTGAGCTCGCCTCCTTCCGTTGATGGAACAAGGGCGTGTAAATTTAAATACTTGTGACTTTTGGAATGAAGGCAATCAGGGCATCGTTGTGATCCCAGTCGCTTGCAGAAGTGGATTGATCTTCAAAACCAAACTGCATCTCGCCCAGCATGTGTGAGTGCGAGTGGCTGGAAAGCATGTCATGAGCACCCACATAAATTTTATTCTCTTGGGTGAGAAGCGCCGGTGCGTAAAAGCCCGTTTGCTCGGGGGTGAATGAAAATGAATTCGCGGAGAAAGGTTTTAGCGTTTGACTTGTGAACACATTATCGGCAGCAAATGCAGCACGAGCAGCTTGATCGAATCCTTCGGTATCAATTGAATGACCGTCGAGTGTCATCGCGCCAGTGACAGGGTCTACCTCAACCTGCAAAAGGCTGAACTGATTCGTGTAATCACCTGAGGATACGGCCTCGATTGCCCATTCAGTGCCCTCTGTTAGTGCCATAAACGTATCATGAGCACTCTTTCGGAGTGTTGTGTCTCGATACGGCAGTTTGTCCAAATCATCCATGGACGTCGCAAAGCCGGCATCGAATGAAAAGACCGGCTTTTGTGTTCCTTTTTTAGTCAAGTCGATGGTATAATTCTTGCTATTATTAGTGATCTCTAATTGAATTTCAACAGGTAGGCTTGAGGCACCCTCTCTTAGCTCAAAGCCAAGCGAAGTTCCTTGCTCAAATCTAAGGAGATCAAAATTGTCATCCGCAAAGCTCACTCCATTTTCGTCCTTTTCGCCGCCAATTGTTCCCATGAATAGTTTTTCGCCGCTTGCAGAGTAAGCGTAAATATCGCAAGCTAAATATTGATCATTGGAGTCGTCAATCGAATTCAGCGACAAAGCATAGTCTGAATGAAAACCCTGATCTCCATTGAAATAAATTCTGGCGGACTCTGGATTCCAGCTAAAGCCAAGAACTCCTAAAGCCTTCAGTAAGTATTCGTAACCTCCTTCGTTGAGAATGCCATTGGTGATGGAGTCATAGTTTTTTTCATATTGATCCCAAACATCAGCCTTGCTGGGACCGGCCGCTGAATTCGTGTTGTAAGTTGTAAATGCATTCACGGTCCCCTTGGAGCCGGCCTCAATTCCCCAAGCAACATTTTCAACGGTGGTGACATCCATTTGGTAATAGGCTATACCAAAATCTTCGCTTACCTGGTATTCCCATACTGGAGCATTTTGTTTGGGATCATCCCAAGCATTGCCATCAAAGATGTAGGGGTAAACCGCGGGGATACTGGGAAGATCGTTTATGTTACCGCCACCCAATGAGAACGGGAAGTTTTGGACCAGTGAATTATTTTCCCGTGTGCCATCTCTGCCAAAGAGCTTAGCAAAATCAACGGCCACATTGCCTGGAAGGTTAGAATCAATTTGCGTACCCAACGGTACAGCTGCAGTTGAGTTAATAAACGCATTGACAACAAACGGCGCATCGGCGTGGTCTTCTTGCCACTGTTCAATGGTGCTTAAAACACCTGTGTTGTCTGTCAAACCTCCATCGAAAATGCGCAGTGGAGTTGATGTGCTGAAATTGGTCGCTTGGTCATCATTGAAATAGGTGATAGAGTCATTGCCGAGATCAATAGGAAGCGCAAAATTGCGCATCATTTCGGATAATTTCGCGTAGGCAGGATTGGCAAAATCAAAAATATTTTCAACATTATTATACACGTTATCAAAGCCCCAGTTTGAAATCGATTCGGTCCAATCGCTAAATAACTTGACTGGAATTAAGTCGACAGCTTCGTCAAAAATAAATTGAGCTGATGCGATGGGAATGTTGGATATATTATTCAAGCCATCAGCAATCTTGTTGCCGGTATCCGTTGATTTTTTTAGAGCGTTAAAAAATGAATCACCGGTCGATTGAATTGTGTCTTTGAATTTGCGGGGATAAGATTGGATGGCAGAGGCGATATTGCTTTTTAAGTTGGAGATTTTTGCGAGAAGGTTTTCAGAGGTTTTATTGATGACATTTTCGATTGCTTTAGGAGTGCCGAATGCCCCCAAGAAGGATCCAGAGGCACCAACCATTTCAAGAATAGTTAAGCTTGAATCAGCAGGAAACGCGATTGGCTTTGTCTGTACTGGATTTGAAAGTCCAGACACTTCTGGGTATAGATAGGCCGAAAAGTCTAATGTTGAATCAGGAAACTCTATGGTACTCTTGTTTGAATCTGAAGCGATTTTTGCGGTCAGTGGAATGAGATAAGCTTCGTTTTGAGGAAGTGCGGAGGCTGAAGTGGGAGTGAGTGATGATTGAAGGTGTGAACCTGATTCGCTCTTGTCAATTGCAATTGGGAAGCCAGAGGCAGTGATTGGGAAAAAAATATTTTTACCATCGGCCCAACTCAGTCTTTCTGCCTCTTGCGCAGTCTTGTTCAGAGTCTCCTTGAGATTGTACGTTTTGAAGGTTGTGTCTTGAACGGCTTGGAACCAGTTGGCTCCACTCCCTTCCTGTATGGGCTTAAGAAGCAAGGCGACGAGTGCCTCACTTAGATTCACCCCAAGGAGGTTTGAACTGGCATCATAAAATCCATTGTTAAACCCGGCAAAGAGGGATGACGTTGTTTCATTAATAAAGTCGTTGACGACTTTGGTTAGTCCCAACGCTTCTATGACGTCCTTTACAAGAGACTCCCCAAAGTCGGTGATAGCGTTTGTAATTCTGCTTGCGAGATCATTACCCGGAAGCTCGATCTTGCTGACCTTTGTTAAAAAGTTGGTTAAGCCTGAAAAGAATGAGTTGCTGGAACCATATGACGCCAGCACTTCTGCTGTTAAATTACTAAGCATTACTGGCGTTATTTCATCGGCTATATCCTTAAGGATATCAGTTGCAGTTAAGCCTTCACTATTTGGCGCTTGGGCGAAAATTTGTCTTTGATTGCCAAAATAACCCGTTGTAAACCATTGCTCCGGCCGCTCGCTCAAATCAGCGGCAAATTCTGGAGAATAAGCGAGCATCGATAAAAACCAGCTGCCGCCGGAATTGCCTGCGGCTGAGTCTGTATTTGCAAATAGTTGGTCGAGTGTTAGTGATGAATCGCTGATCTGTTGACCGCTCGACAAGGCGGCGCCGATCCACCCCGAATGGCCTGACATGGCATTCCAGCCGCCACCAGTGAACGCAATCAAATTTTTAGTCATTGGTCAGATCAAAGAATGGGTTGAATAAATCTAGTTGGGTAATCGGTATACTCACTGTTGCCATTAAATCAGAGCGAAATCGAATGCCATCACGAGATCGTCATAGTCGTAATCACCACCTCCATAAAGATCCTCGAGGCCAAATTGGTTTTTACCCAGGCTACGGAAGTGATTAATCCCGTCATTATTGGCATCATCAAAAGCAAAGAATGTTTCGCCGTTGACCTTGCTGAAAGGAGCTAATTGTTTGCCGCCCTTAATCTCAAAATTGATTTCCGTTACCTGATCGTCGGCAACCTTGAGGTTGGTGAGTGGGGCGAAGAGATTGTCTGTGCGTAGTGCTGCAGCGGCATAGCCAGCATCGCCAGGTTTGAGGCGAGAGCCATCGAGGGCTACGACGGTGCCATCACCATCAAGCACCGTGTAGAAACCGGTCACGTGGTCGAAATCAGCTTCTCTACCCATTTGGAGTGTGCCATAGATGGTTTGGTTTTCATTTAATGCCGAGAAGTCGAGTACTGGCGATTGTGATTGCTCGCTAGCGATCAGTGCATCGATGGTTGCTGGTGTTTGTTCTAGGCCCACTGAGAATTCAAAGCCATCGGGTGTGCGGTAAGACGAAAGTTGGCTGCTTTGCTCAAGGGGCCTTAACCATGAGAAGCGAGGATCGCTACTGCTTTCAAGTTCATTGAGATGGATCTGTTGCAGGGAGAAGAAGGCGATGTTTTGTCCGTTAATAAGCTGGATGTCCTGTTCGCCGTTGAAGGATTCGGGAAGGACGACGTCCTTGTCTTCAAGGGAAGAGTAGAGAAGAGAAGCACGTGATATTAATGCTTCGATGTCACTGAACAGTTGTTCTGCCTGATCCACTTCATCGGGGTTGAGAACAACGTACCCGATCTGCTGCACAGAGCTGGAGTTATTGCCCTGACGACTGCGCAACAGTATGGCGGCAGGCGCATCTTTGGCTGGATCGCCAATCTTGAGACTACCGTTTTGGTTGTAATTGATGACTGGGGCCAGTGACACTTGGGCTGCAACCAATGGATCATCGATTTCTCCATTGGCAACGCCATCTTTGTCGCCGTAGCCTCCGTCAACCATGCTCAGCTTGAACCAGTCGGCTCTCTTGTCTCCATCGAGGTCAAACACTTGCATGCCGGCGTTATGGACGGGGTCATAGGTCAGTGGACTGATCTGTCCTGATTGACCGATGGAGTAGTACGCCATGTTCAGATCTGACATGCCCCCCAATGCCGCAACAGACCCGGTGAGGTTTGCTTTTGAGCTGTTGGCTGCCAGATCGACTTGGAAGTCAAGCCCACTCTGACTCAGAGCGACTCCTTGTTTCTTCAGGACGTCTTGAATCTCTGTGTTGACAAGCGTTGTTGGGGCCACCACGGAGATTCCATTCTCTCCTAATCGACCGCCATCCAGCTTGAGTTGGAGTGTGCTGTTGGTGCCGTCGCCATTGCTGATAATGAGTTCATGCAATCCAACACTGGGTATGTCTTCTTTTGCAAGTGCTGTGGAGTCGGTCTGGAAGGGTAGGGCTGGCTCAGCCACCATTCCGATCACACCTTGATCAAGCCAACGGCTTGGGGTTGCTTTAAGGGCACGAATCTCACTTGGTGAAGCTGTGATAAGGGCCTGATCAGTTTCACGATTGATAAATTGGTACACCTCTTTGAGGTCGCCAGTATCATTCGCTGATGGGATTAATACCTCGGCGATGCTTCCAGTAACTTGATATCCTGCCTCCAAGAGATCGCTGACAGTGTCTTCATCCGCTGCAAATCTCGTGGCGCCACCAGGATGATCGAAGCGTTGGATTGTTGCTGTCTCTGCACCACCGACAAGTTCGGGATTGATGTTTCGGAAGGCAAGACCTTCATAGCGCCAGTTGTTGTTCCCATCTTGCAGAATGAGAGAGGAGATGGTGGCAGGGTCACTGATGTAATGGAATGAGGCTGTTTCTTCGTTCCAAAAACGGTGAATGTCGAACTGAGACGTTAAGTCAATCCATGACACAGCATCGAGGCCAAGGTAAGTAACTGGTTGAGAAGTCGCCAGATTCGGTTGTGCAGAACTAGATGCTGTATCAGCCCAAAGTCGGATTCCTTTGTCGTCGCCAATGAGTAGCGACTGACCACTCCATAGCACATCATTGGAGCTATATTCTTGGCTTTGATTGACCAGAATGAGTTGATGTTTATCATCAAAACCATAGATATCTAAGACGCCATGAAGTTCACCAATGTCAATGATTAATGAATGCTGGTGATCATCGCGAAGATCAATCCAGCTCGCGGATGACCCGCTGGCTGTCGAAATATGCAGCCGATCCCGATTAATCGATTGGGTTACTCCCTCTACGTTTGGAAGGATTGCAGCTTTGGCTTCACTTGGCTGCGCGTACCATGCAATCTCCCTTTCGCTGTAGCGGTTGGGTGCAATTTGCAAGGCATTTTCCTGAACATAGATCCGATCATTGGAGTTTGTTGGATCGGTTAATTCATAAATGGGAGTCAAGCCATGAGCCTCTATCTTGCTGACATAAAAGGCGGCTTTTTCTGACAGTACGTGATCGCTGCTGGCAATCAATTTGTTGGCCTCATTTTTATCAGCGGTGTAAATACTAAAATCACCTTCACCGTCATTGAGAACCAGGAATTTCCATACGGGACTTGTTAAGACACTGTCCGGCTCATGTGAGATAAGACCGGCGGGCAGCATCAAGTCATGTTTAATTTCATAAGCATCGTTGGGTGAATCCTTAAGGCTTACGAGTTTGAGTTCATCTTGACGGTGTTCACTCACCAATTCTTGACGATTTTTGTCAGAGTGCAGAATCTGGATTAGGTCGACGATTCCTGCATCTAGGTTGCTGATCCAGTTGTTCCCATCCCAATCCAGTGTTGTACTGCCCTGGACTGGGGAGACAACTGCCTGGCCCAGTGGTTGGCCAAGGCCAAGCGTGATTGTGCTACCGATCTTGATCTGGTTAGCAAGCACGCCAGGTTTTAGTGTATAAACCTTATGTTTAGATCCAGCTCCCAGCTCTAGAAATAGAGGTGCTCGTTGGGAGTATCCCTCGATAAAATAGTGACCTTGCTCGCCATAGACATAGTTGCTATCGAGAATCAGCGGAATCGCCAGGCCTGTCAAGGGTTGGTTTTGGCTGCTGCTGAGGACCAGCTGTTGACCATCGTTGAGTTGACCGGCGGGCTGCAAGGTGATCTGCTGTTCAGAGGCAGAGTCGTGCAGGTCTAACACTGCATTCGTATTATTAAATTCGGCGATTGATTGCAGTGCTATAAGTTCATCATTCGCTGAGCCATATTGCCGTTGCGAGAAGAGCAATGTTTGAACTGAAGGCTCCCTTGTAGGGTCAAGCAGAATCTTTTTGATCCCACCAACTGCTGAGAGTTCTGTTTCACTCACTAAATTCAATTGATTTGATGCTTCGCCCCTGAGTGCATCCATCTTTTCGTAGAAGTCACTCGCTACCTGGAAGAAGGAAGTACTGAGCCTTTCGATTTGAGCGTCTTCTAAAAGTTTTAGATTTTGCAAAGATTGTGAATTTGTCTGCTCATTGATCAAATAGGCAAGGAATGTATTCAGGAATTTAAAAGTTTGCTCGAAGAAGGCTTTTTCGTAGGAGATCTTAACGGGTGTGAATGAATCTGTGGCCTCATACTCAAGGCTGAGACGGAGTTCTTCTCGTAGACCTTTAGGTAAGTTGGAATGATCTTCGAGCGCAATAAATTCTAGATACCCAAGGATAAGATTGTAGGCGATGAGTGAACGTTTGGTGGCTTGTTCGCGTTCCGTATTCTGCTTATTGCCGCTTTCTCCTGTGGATGTTTGGAGCAAGATCTGGAACAATTGATCTTGTTCGGGAAGCTCTTGCAAGGCCCGATTAATCCATATAGTCAGCAGGTGGAGCAGATATTGTGTTGAGAGAGATTGGTAAGCACCAGGGACTTGATTGTTGATCTGGGTATAAAGAGATTCATTCGACGAAGCTGTAGTTAGAAACTTAGCTTGCTCGGGATTTAATAGACTGCGCTGCAATAATGTTTCTATCTCGGCCTCATTCTCTGGATGCTTATTACCATTTAAGGGCGCAAATAGTGGCTTGATGCTAGTGAAGCCTGAGAAGAGATTCAGGATTGAACCTCCGCCAGTATCAATGCTTTCTTGTGCACTGATTTCGAGGTTACTAATAAATGCAATTTCTAGCTCTAATCCCGTCATCGCATCAATCGCTTGTGGATTGGAATAGAGCATTAAACGATCCCAATCTGCATCCTCAGAGAGAGCATTCTGCAATTGCACATTGTCGGCATTGTCAGGTACCGACCAGCTGGATCCCCATTCGTTTTCAAAAATCGATTGCTCTTCTGATGCAGCGTTAAGGCTAAGGTCTGAATTAATGTCAAGCCAAATTGAGTTATTTGCAATGACAGGTCCACCCAGTGTGATTCCTGTCGCTATAGTTCTTTCATCTCGCCAAAGTGGGAAACTAAGATTAACTAAGTTAAGAGAAGCCCAAAGAAGCCGTGCATCTGCGCGCAAGAAAGCATCAATTGAAGTTTTTAGATTCAGCTTCAGTTCTTTGCTACTTTCAGCTTCTATGCCTTCTTGGTCATCCCAAATAGGTATCTCTTTCTCTTTTGTGTTGCTGAGCCCGAGATCGAAAAATCGCCCTGTCGCAAGCTCTATATAAGGACTTGGCTTGTTTATACTCAGCTCACGCTTATAAGTAATCTGGCTCACCAGTTTTTGAAGCTGTTCATTGAATTGCTCCGGGGTTTGAATTTTATTAATGTCAATGTCGTTGGCTGTGAATTTTTTGACAATTTCACCAAGCACATTATTGCGTACTGCTGGGTCAGTATAGTACTCATTGTACAAACTATCTGTATCATTATCAATATTGCTGGTTAGTCTAATATCGGTGAGTCTTGCGACATCATCTGAATTGCGTGGGAGCAGCCAAGCGGAATTGTTGCTGTTGACAGTATCTGCTGGTGTGAATGCGCCTGAAGGTATTGGCACGATCTGCTGCTGACTCTCATAAAGAGAATTCTGTTCCTCATTGATATTAAACTTTCCTTTTGTTTTTGTTTCTCGCCATGAAAATATTGTATTGCTATCGAGCGGCATAAAGTATACTTTTTTCTGACTCAATGTTTGGTCCACGCTAATTTCTTTGTTATCAGAAATCTTACTTTCCGTTTGGATGTCAATCAGTTGACGTACTTGAAAGTTATTATTCTGCTTCTCTGGAGTTATCCCCACGAAGCGCCTAGTGTCTGCCTCATTAAATGAGAGAATCAGTTCTTTGCCAGTAGAATTAAGTTTAGGCTTCGAACTGCCTCTCTTAAACGACCAGTTGGGCAACAAGCCTGTATTCAATTGCTTGGCGGTTCCTTTTATGTCTTCTGCTTTGTTAGGAGGTGTGTCTACCGATGTAATGTAATAACTATTCTCATTTGTGCCTGGATAGCTGATGTAAGTCGTGTTGCTCAGGCGTGCTGCGCTAAGAGCACCACTACTGGCTTGATTCTCCAGTCTGTAGGCTTTCTTGCCTGAGCTAAATGTATCTCCATTCACCGCAGTGTTGTAACTAGTCCGAAGTATGTAGTTATTATTGTCGTTGCTTACGAAGTAGATGCTTAGATAGTCATTTTCGTTGACTATCACGGGCGGGACTTTGGATGTATGTGGCGTATTATTTTCACTTTTAATCTTATATGTCTGCACAAGCTCCGGGGGGTCCTTCAGAGAGAACTCGAGCAGAGCAAACTCCTCGCGTGTTTGTGCTGTAAATCCGTATTGGATTGCATAGAGCTTATCGCCTATGACTGTTGGTGAATAAAAATCTGAGTACTTTGTTTTCGCCTGTAATAATTTGCGACTAGACCACGATAGTCCACCATCTTTCGATGTTTGCCAGTATCTAGAAAGTCCACTAGATGAATCCACGAGATATAGAGCGTGCAATTGATTACTCGTATTATCAGTGAATAACTGTACATTGAATATTTTCTTATTCTCCCCTAGTCCGGATGATTGCCAGCCAGTTGGAGGTTTCTCTCCATTTTCACTGGCCTGCTGGGCCAAGATGAAGGTGCTTCTCTCTCCAGGCTTCACAAGAAGATCTGATCCACCGCTTAAAGTTGATCCTGCCTGCTCAACATTTAGGTTTAGGCTGAGATCAGAAGGTACTACAAAAGACTGAGCATCTGATCCCTTGACGGCCTCTAGATAGGCACTGAGATCAGCATTCCATGTAGACAGATTTTTGGGCTCTTCAGGCCTTACTGTGTATAGCGACTCAAACTTACCCGAAGACCCAATGATTTCCCCTGAACCGTTGATCAGTGATAGGTATTGCGTGGGCTGACCCCCTTCTTGCTTATAAAGATCCTTTGTCAAGCTGAATTTTTTGTCATCCTCTGGTTCGACGAATCCATAGTAGTTGGCTCTTTGATCATCTTGTGCTGATACAGCCAATACCCACTGATCGCGCTTTGTGTAGCGCGGATCGTCCGACTGAATTGCTTTAATGATGGATTCAGGATCAGGGATCTTCGTACCAAGGCCAAAGGTATCATTGCTTGGATATCGTTGTATAATTTCTGTTTTATCGTCTTGCAGAGCTACCAAGCGAGTTAGTTGACTCAAAGTTTCTGGAAAGTAAGCTAGAGCCGTTAAATCACCTGCCTGGGTGGCCTGAGTTTCTTCTTTATTGTTATGACCTGGCAGTTCGATGAAGATGCTCGAGGCTGAGCTTAAGGGCGATGGAAACGGAAAGCGCGCTTGGGAAAAAGCCCCCATTAGGTAGTGGTCTGCTTTCAGATAATCCCCTTCTTCGTATGATAGATTTGTCAATTGATTATCGAAACCAGGTACAGGACCTTTGCCTGGTTCATCATTAGGTCTTAGAGTTGATATGATGTTAATTTCCTGCGACTTTCCCCCGCTGAGTATTATTTCTACGGGTTCGCGCAGCATCCAATTTTTAAAGCTTGCTCCATTTACTTGTACGCCTGCCACAGTATCAGCCGAAGATTGTTTCCAAGCGTCATCATACTTATACTTTCGAATCTTGTCGTCGTCGTATGCCGCTTCGTTATAGGGCTTTGTTAACTTCATGCTCGGCAATATTTCAGACCGGCCTAAGTTCTTCCCACTCTGAATGGCACCTAAATTCGAGTAGCTTGGAGCGACCTGCCATGAATTTTCTATTGAGTTATCCACTGCACTTGGCTGAACAACTTCAAATTGAATACCACCTTGATTGCTGGTATTATGGTTTGTCGGAATCAGCTTCGTGGGTTTGATCGATTGTAACGATAAATTGGTTGCTACTTTCTGGCCGTCAATCGCCCATTGTCCTGTACTTTGAAGGATAGACTTGATCTCCGAATTGTCGTCAAAGCGGACATCCTTCGCATCCACACCTTCCACGAATTCAGCATTGAGATAGTCTGTCCAACCGGTATCTAAGTCGCTAAAGTAAAAACCTCCAGCATTCACAATCGCCGTATTGGCTTTGCCTTGATACAGATTATAAATTGAATGATCAAGCCCATTCAAGAGTGAAACTTGAGATGTATACTCTGGAAATTCAATCCCCTGGAGATAGTCAAAACTTTCATCCGGAGTCGTTATTTGCGAGAAACCACCGGCATCGAGAGTGTACATTCCGTTCCACCATGCCAAGGCTGGATCCCTTCGCATGGGAATCGAAAACGGGTAACGACCGCCCGTTGGATCGCTACTTGTTCTAATCATGGCCTGATTTAAAACAGCATAGGTGCTGTCAAACAAGTTCAAATTCTCCAAGAAGCTATCTCTGCCTTCCTTCAGATCGCTCGCAAGACTGATGATTGTTTCTTGCGGCTTTTGAGCATTATCCAGATTCTTTAATGGATTTCTGTCATCATCGAGAACCACGAAGGGATTTTTGTCTACAAACTCTAGATATTCTTTTCTAATTTCCACTCTCGGTTCTTCAATGATCTCTTTGGTGAGTGTATCGAGATTTGCGCTCGTAAACACAATGCCTCGGCCTGCATCGGCAAGTCCAATTGCAAATCTGTCATCGTCTAACTTGAAGTAGCCAATTGAGAGCTCTTGGTTGCTTCTTTTTGTTTCGTCCGTAACAGCTTTATTTCCAGCCAGTATCGATGTGATACTCGTCGTGAGTTCAAATAACGACTTCCCATCGTTGGTTGGGGTAAAGTACCTCTTGCTGCCCTTATAAGTCCCATTCTCATATGAATACTCTGTTATCTCATAGTGATAAAAGCTATAATCTATGTCATGACTCAGGCTCAGAATCGTGTTCCCACCAGCAAGGATATCTTTTGCGTACGGCTTGTTAGTCCAATTGTTTGCTACTGTGTGATCTATCAGTTCGTAGTTTAACGAGGATGTCGTCGGCATCTTGATGATTAAGTTGCCGAATTTAGGACTCGCGTTCTGTTCAGGAGCTGGCAACTCATACGCAATTGACAAATATTGGTTCCCTGTGACTGGATCCGTGGTTGACTTTGTGTCATAGAAATGAATATCATTGATATTTGTGTTGTCATTCAATTTATTTTGAACGATAGTTTTTAGTGCCATGTCCAGCGTTTTTTGTCCAACTCCTGTCTCAGGAATGGTGGCTTTAGTCTCTGTTTTTGTAATGCCATGCGAACTATCAAACAGAGTTAGATTGGGTAATTCTATCTGTTTTTCGTATTCCTCTTCTTTTTTTCTTCTCCGAAGCCAATCATCTAAGCCAACGGTATTATCCCAACCTGTCATAACTTGATTGGCTTGATATGGACGTATCCATATCGCCGCTGAGAAGGGGATGCCGTCTTCTCCATCTGTATGCAGAGGACTCTCCAAGTCTAATGTGTTTCCATTTATTAAATTGCTGTACCCTAGGGCCATGCCTGATTGCAGCCACGGATTTGCGATACCAAGTTGTTGATTGACCTGGATACCTGTTGCTTCTATTTTTAGTTCGGCCCTTCCTTCGAGAAGGTCTCGAATTATCTCATTATTTGATTGTGTTCGATTGTTTGCAATCAGAGCGACAGACTGTGAGTAGAATTCAATTCCGTTGTTATCCTTATCGACGCCCTGATTTTCCTTATTCAGACTCGCAATCCAGTGCATATCATCTTTAACAACGCCTGTTGTCAGCTGTCCAAGGCTTCCCAGTGTTATCGAATCTTTTGGATTATCAGGGTATAGAACCGATACGCTAAGATTCTCGTAAGCATTTTTGAAATTGCTGCCGACTTCAAAAGTCAGTAAAAGCGTTTTTTCACTATTTTCCGTAGCCGTATTGTCAAATTGTATTCTAATTGCTTTGTTGTTTGCTAGGTAGAACTCTTTGCTCGAAAAGTTCCCTATGGCGCCTTGGAGTGTTTGCAGATCTGCTGTTTCATTGCTATCATCTTTTTTGACTGAGAAAGAATTCTTCGGTGCATCTATATTGCCTGGTTGTGATGTTATTGCAACTGAGCCTGGATCTATTAGGGACAACAATTGAAGGATGCTATCGTTGGTTAATCCAATGTCGCTTCCAATAAGGGTCCCGATATTATCTTTTAATTTCTCCCTGTACCTGGTATCGTTCAGCCAATTGATCTCGATTTTTGTCTTGGACTGGCTGCCTTTCCGTGAATCTGTCAGCGATTGCACGGATCTTATCCATCCACTATTGGTGATTTCTATCGTGTTGCCTGACTTGACCTTGTCAAATGACTGTGTATCCTTGTTGTAGAATACTGGATCCTTGAAGTTGAATTTAAACCAAAGGTAATCAGCATCGTCTTGTTGTGGATCGTTTTTGAGGGCATTGAGGTCGAGCTCGATCGTTGTTTCATAAGACCTAAGCCCGGTCTCGATGGATAAGGGGCTTTTTTGGTTTGATTGGCTTGAGTTTTCAAAAAGATCTTTTAATGTAATCTTCTGATTGCTCGCTTTGGTGTCGCCATCGAAAACTTCTGGTTGCAAATTGAAGTCTCCTTTGACTCCAGCAGTCGCTAAAATTGCACCTATATATGCATCTAAAGCGAGTGATACACCCAATGACGTGTTGATATCTAGTTCTGTTTCCTCTAGATTTATTTTCGCAAAATCCAGCAGTTTATTTGTTATTTCGGAAGTATTTATTGGGTTTCCATTTCCAAACATGTCATAGAGATCATTGCTAGAGAAGCTGAGCTCGCCCGCTGTTTTCATTTCAACGCCTATATTCCCGTCAAATCCAACCTTGACCAAGGGAAACATCGGTATTCTTGTTGAAAATCCCAAGGGAACATTGACCCCAAAATCAAGATTGGCATCGATGATTTTGACGGGCTCATCCGGTTCTGTGAAGAGCGTGATGACTGTTTTAGATAAATCGGTGAAAGCAGGGTATGTGAGTCTTGTATTATTCGTGTAGCTAGCGGCTGGGGATTGATCCGTGTCTTGATCTATTTGTTTGCTCTTGAGGTCTTTTGTGAATGCTACAAGTTCTTCTTTCTTGCTTTTCTGATCATCGATAGTTTTTTTAAGACTGGCTTCGTTTGTTACCTCCCCTCTACGCTCGCCTTCCTTTATGTCTCCGATTGTAAGCGTGTAAGGTATGTTTCCAAGTTCAATCATTCCGGTTTTACTTACATTTTGCGCATAGCCGCTGAGTTCTCTGATTTGCTTGATGAACTCCTTAGCTTTGCGAATGCCCGGGGTTATCGACTTGATTTTATCAAAACTTGTTCCCTTGAATACCTGATAGGAAGCGTTTGCAATGTCAAACAGTTCAATGAGTTCAATTTTGCCATTGGGTTTGTTTCCTGGTGTTGATTCCAAGAATTCTACTAAGGGTCCCTTGAGTGCTTCTGGAGCTTGGTCTGCAAGATTAACTTCTTGCGTCAGAAAGTTAACCGCTGGCTCTAGTTTGTCGGCAAAAACTGTTAAGCCGTCGCTGCCGTATTTGAATGCATCGGCGAGGATGCCGATGTCAAGGTTGACATCCTCTGCAGTGACTGTGAGTTTGGTCGTACCCTTTGCTGACGTTGAGGTTGTTGAGGGTGTTGCCGGTTGGTAATATAAAAGCCCCCAGGGTAGATCTTTGGTGTTTTCATTGTTTACTTTTGCTGATAATCCACTCATGCTCAAGGGGCCAAGTTGAATCTCTTCTTCTAACCCTCCTTTAACTTTGCCGAGATTCCACGTTTGTGGTTTTGTTGATAACTTGAGGCCTTCTATCCATTTGTCGACCTCTTTTTTGGTTGGATTATTGTTTGTGCCGGTTTCATCACCGAGATTGAAGTTGAGTTTATCGACTGGTCCAAGGCCTTCGAATCTTGCCTGGCCCGTCAGGCCCCAGATTTTATCTATTTTCCCGTCTTTTGGTGACTCTACATATTGAAGATTCAAATCTGAACTCTTATCGATGGTGATTCCTCCCAGGTTGACGTCTTTATTGAAGTTTAGTTTTGTGCTAAAATTTTCATAGTAAGCGGGAGTAATTTTTCCTTCTTTGTCTATAAATTGGAGTTGTCTGTTGAGATCTATCTTGGCCTCTATTGTGGCGTCTCCGATGGTGAATTGGCCTTTAAGGGATCCATCTAGCGTTCCTGCCTCTTCGTCGCTACCTTTGATGTATTTCAGATTTAACCATTTAGGTTCAATCCCGACCGGCCCCAACTCGATTTTTTTTGCGACTTTTCCGAGTTAATATCGAGATCGAAAGATTTTACTTTGTCGTTAACAAGTTTTAGGTCTTTGACTTTGACAAATGCTTCCCTGTTGTCGCTGGTATTATCTCCTGAGAGGATTAATTCTGCGGTACCATTAAAAATGTATTCGGGATTATTTTTATTGCTATAATCAACTGTGCCTTTGAGCACGTCTCCCTTGATGGTTTGTCCAGCTGCCGCTCGGATGAAGCTGGAGTTTTCGACTGTAAACTCGGCTTTTTCTAGATTAGTTGAACTTCCTTCTTTTTTTGTTGTGATCTTGAAAGTTTTAACATCGTTGTCAAATAGATTGATATTTTTGATTTCTATTGAGCCTTTTCCTGTGTTGCTCCAGTTGAGTTCTGCTGTGCTGCTTGCTGTTATTTTGATAAATTCGCTTACGCCTGTGAATGCAACTGGTTTTAGATTTTTCGGGTCTTTAAATTCTGCATGTATTGATTGGATCTTGAAGTCATTTGTATTGGGTAGTTGATTATCCCTGCCTGCTTGGGTGCCTCTAATGGAGAGGTTTTTGATGCTTAGTGTTGCCGTTCCCAGTGTAATTTCGCATTCTGGAATGGTTAATGTTAATTGAGTGCCTTCATATTTTTCTTTTATACTTTTTTTTAGGTCTGTTGGATCGTTGGTTTCCGTTATCGTGATAGTATTTCCAAAAGCCTTCGTCAGAAATACTGTGGCAAATTCGCGGAGAGCTTTTTGTGAAGCCGCCATTACAGGATGAAGTCTCTACCTCCATTCTGCCACTTTTCCGTGTCAACGGCTCTAGGCGGGACGTTGTGCTGTACCGATTCGTCCCCTGGTCGTCCGGATTCGTCACCTGATCCTCGGTCGGCTTCAGTGTTCCTGACAGGGCTGCCTCAAAGTTACTCAGGCCCCGCTTTCGGCGATCTGAACCGGGAGCATCCCACTTTCGTCAAAACAGGGCAATGGGCGAGAATGGAGGGGCAATCAAGAGGAGAGCAAGCCATGACAAGCGAAGATCAAGCTCGATTAGAAGCCTGCACCGCCGAGATAGCCGAGATCTTGTACCGAAATAGCAATCAAGAAAATCTCGACAGCCTAGAAGTTATCGAGCAGGTGGTGCGCCAGCAGATGTTGGAAGAGGTAAGTCCACGAGTCGCCCTTTTTTTATCAACCAGAAGACCACGCCTGGCCGAGGCCGTCGCCGTCGACTAAAGAGCTTGGTCGGCCTCCTAGAGATCCGCCAAAGTCAAGCCGAACAGTTAGGGGTTAAAGCTTATAGTCAGG
>VFQS010002050.1_pt1 | contig 17222 bp, 13 predicted proteins | sample 3512361 | NCBI WGS metagenome assembly VFQS01 (sample SAMN10412375, study PRJNA504923) | tailings metagenome | isolation source: Relicate 1 Philex TSF3 active mining | place: Philippines
TTATTCTATTTTCCCTCCTTTCTCTCGCTTTTTGCAAAAGTGACATGCTCCCGAAACTGGAACTGTTGAATATGAACTACTGCGAGCTAAGCCAACTCAAGTTGGTGTTGCTTTGCCCAAATATTACATCTGGGTGAAAATATATAGGCAAATATCTGGACAAAAAGCATTAATTGACGAAGGCGCGGTTAAAGTTGCAGCCGTAGAAAAAACTCACTTTACGGTATTGAACTACTTAGCGATCGCTGAGTTAAAAAAATCTCCAGAGAGAATCAATCAAATATTCCCATTACCTGTAGGCGACAAGATTCGATTGCGACTCAAATAGAGCTTGCCCCATAAAGCATTGCACCAATTAGACCCACTTCAGGATTCACCACAATGTGAATGGGAATATCCTCTAAAACTGGACTGACCCTGCCTTTACCTTTTAAAATTCGCAAAAATGTTCCATCCTGTAATAGTGGTAATATTTTTGGGGCAATGCCTCCTGCAATATATAAGCCACCATTGGGAATTAACTTTAAAGCTAAATTTCCAACCTCAGCAGCATAGGCTTCTACAAACATCTGCATTGTCTTTGTTGCAAGGTGATCGCTATTAGTTTCAACATTGATTCCACAATTTGCTAAAGCGGCATTAGCGATCGCGGCGGCGGCTCCAGACTCTACATCCCCCGATTCCCATTGCCGCACCTTTTCGGCAATCTCCAAAGATTCAGATGCAGCTTGGCGATCGCGCAAAAATTGATAAATTGCCACAATCCCCATGCCTGAAACTACGCGCTCTACGGATACGCGATCGTGACGCTGTTGCAAATACTTTAATAACTCAATTTCTAACTCATTCCTTGGCGCGAAATCAGTATGCCCACCCTCTGTAGCGTAAACCTCATAGCGATCGCCATTCCATCCTAAATATGCCTCACCTAAGCCTGTCCCCGCACCAATGACCCCTATCGGCGCTCGCTCTATCACATTCCCATCTTGTAAAGTATGCAAATCATGGGGCTGTAACCCTAAAACCCCATAACCAACCGCCACAAAATCATTAATCAAGCTGACCTTGGGGATATTAAATTCTTCAGCAAGGCGATCGCTATCAATCGACCAACCTAAATTAGTTAATTGAGATCGGCGATCGCGCACTGGTCCCGCAATCCCAAAACAAGCTGCCGATAAAGTTGGCAGATCACCTAAATTTTGCTTTGCCTGATTGAGAAATTCGCGCAAAACAGCAAAAAAACTAGGATAGTTAGCACTAGCAAAACGTTGTTCATAGAGCGATCGCCATTCTGTACCATCAAATTCTGCTAAACGAAAAAGTGTTTTAGTGCCGCCAATATCACCAGCCAAAACTATTGCCATTATCTTGATCCTGCTATTAAGTATTGGTCTCAAATGCATCAAGTGCATACCTTGCAGCTGCTACTACCTGCGGATGGGGATCTTTCACTAGGTAATTCAATGCTGACAAACTCTTATCACACTTGAGATGACCTAAAGCTTCAGCTAAACGTTGTCTAGTTAACCAATCATCAGACTGGGCAAATTTTAAGATCTGATCTACACAACGTAAATCACCAACCTCTCCCAAAGCGGAGATAGCAGCCTGATGTAACATCGTTTCCCCACTATCTAAGGCTTGAATCAAGGCATCGTAAGCGCGTACATCACCTAAATTTCCTAAAGAAACTGCCGCACTAAAACGCACTAGCCATTCCGTATCTTCATAGAAAGCCCTTAGTAGTGGTTCAACTGCGCGATTGTCTTGTAAATACCCCAAGGCTCCCGCCGCATCAGCTCGAATTCCGTAATCATCCTCTGTTTCAAGAATTTTAGATAACACAGGAAAACAATCTTCTGTATGTTTTAGTCCTAAAGCAAATATGGCCATTGAGCGAATTTGTAAGTTATCGTCATCAATCACTTTTAAGATTAAAGGCACAGCATCCTCAGGAGATAAATCCCTTAAAGATACTAAGGCACGGAGGCGATCACGAGAATTTTCACTCTCTAATTGCTGGGCGATATTTTGTAAATTTAGTTTCTGATCAGTATTAATAGAAGACATAAAAAATAGATATAGAAAGTATTTTAGCTGTTAATTTTTAAGAATTTCAGGATATGAAATGCCCCAACTGGGTGACTAAACATCTAATGGTTGTATGCTAGGATACTAACGACAATGTATGTATGTAGCTAACTTATCAGTATCCGTCGCTATGAAAGAGTACTTTGAATAAATCTACTCCCATAGGTTGACCTGATATCTCATCAGAAGTCAGTTACATATTATTCCGTTGGAATACATACATATCTAGAAATGCATCAAACTGAAATTTACTCTCGTGAGGAGTGGAATATGAAAAAAGTATCTTTGAATTTGGCTGGTAGCATTGGCTTGCTAAGTGTTATTGGCGCTGTAGCCGCAAGCCCAACTTTTGCAGAAACAACTGGTGTTTCGCAAATTAACCAAGCTATGAGCAATGCCCCCGTTGCTCAAAACGTGACTTCTGTATCCCAACTCAGTGATGTCAAGCCTACAGATTGGGCTTTTACCGCATTGCAATCCTTGGTAGAGCGCTACGGTTGTATCGCTGGTTATCCTGATCGCACTTTCCGTGGTAGACAAGCAACTAGCCGCTACGAGTTTGCTGCTGGTTTAAATGCTTGCTTAGACAAAATTAACGAAATCATCTCCGCTGGTCTAGCTGACAAGGTTAGCAAAGAAGACCTCGCAACTCTACAAAAGCTCCAAGAAGAGTTTGCCGCTGAACTAGCAACCCTTCGTGGTCGTGTCGATGCTCTTGATGCCAAAGTTACCAAACTGGAAGCTCAACAGTTCTCCACCACCACCAAGCTTTCTGGCGAAGCAATCATGGCGGTAACAGGTGCTAGTGGTAATAATCTTGCAGGCTTCCCTACTAATTCCAATATTTTTGTAACTAGCCGTGTTCGCCTCGACCTCAACACCAGTTTCACAGGTAGTGACCTGTTGAAAACCAGATTAGAAGTAGGTAATGGTGGCGGTACTATTCCTGGAGCTTTTGGTGCTTTCTCTAGTACTCAAGCTAATACTGGTACTGCTGCTGCTCCAGTGCTTGGACCGAACTCTAGCAACATTGGTTTCCAAACCTATGGGCAAGACTATGCTGGTTTAGGCTCTGCATTTACACTTGCTAAACTGCGCTACGACTTTAATGTTGGTAATGATGCTCGCGTGTCTATTGGTCCTGTAATGCACGCTTACGATCACATCGATACTAACAGCTATGCCAATAATGAAGCCTATGATTTTGGCTCTACTTTCTTCATCAATAACCCCCTTCATATTTTAGTCAACGGACAAACTGGTGGAGCAGGTGCTGCATTTGACTGGAATATCGCCAAGAGCGCTTTCAGCCTTCGTGGGCTTTATCTAGCTGCATACGGTAATCAGCCTACTGCTACTGCCGTTGCTCCTGCTATCAACCGTGGTTTATTTGGTGACACTTACCAAGCTACTGCTGAACTAGAGTTTGCACCTAAAAATGCTGATGGAGAAAAACCATTTGCAATCAAATTGCTTTACACCAATGGTGCAGTAAACAACACTAATATCAATACTGGTGGTGTAAACGTTGAGTGGAAGTTTGCTAAGGGTGTAGCCTTGTTCGGTCGCTACGGATTTGGTTCCCTTGATAACCATGGCAATCTTGCGAGCGCATTTGGTCTTACTCAAGGTCTTGGTGTAAACCCTGCTTCTACTGCAACTAGTTTGAGCCCTCAAACTTGGATGTTCGGTTTTGCTTTCCCTGACTTGTTCAAGGAAGGAGCTTTAGCTGGGATCGCTGTTGGTCAGCCTTTTATCGAAAGCAATGTTGGCAACTCAACTCAAACCAACTTGGAATTGTTCTACAACTTCCCAGTATCGAGCAATATTCGTATTACTCCTGATGTTCAGTTTATCTTTAATCCTAATAACACTTCTGGAAGCACCATTTTTGTTGGTACTTTGAGAACTGTATTCTCGTTCTAATCTAAAAAGGGGCGCTTTGCGTCCCTTTTTAATTCTAGGGGTGGTGCATAGCACTACCCCTATTTTTATTGGATTATCTGATCCCAATTAGGGTCTTTGCCATCGGGAAATAAGTTGCCCATACCTTGGGATCAGGACGACTTGCCCACTCATTTCTGGAAACAATCAGTTGCAAAATAATTGCAGCTTGATCCTGATATGGGTTTTGGGCTGTCACTTTCACAGATACATCAGATACAAGGACTTCGCGATCAAAAGTGCGTTGGGCAGCCGATCTCGCAAGTGTCTCAGCTTTACGAGTCATCACTGCAAAGCCTTCATCTTGATTGACGAGCATCCGAATATCGACCTCACGACGTTCAGCAACAGCACTGCTAGCGATCGCCATCGTGGATAAAGTTGTGATCGCAGAAACCAACAAGTAGTTAGTAAATCTACGCAAGTGCTTTACCACAGGAAAAATCGGAGAAACATGCGAGTTGTTTTTCATAGTTATCTTCGCCAGAAACTCACAAAAAAATTTATAGAAAAATCGTCAAGATATTAGCAAAAAACTGGGAAAGATGTGTGCTATTGTCTGCTAACAAATTTGGCTTTAAAGTTTAGCTCATTCGAGAGCAAATTTAACTGCCAATTTATTTATTTCATTCGCCTTGCACTTGTCCGTTGTTATTAACCATTGTTATTTGTGTCTTCATGGAGGTCATCTAGGGGGCGTTATGTCAAAAGTTCTGATTAGTAGTTTGATCGATGAAATTAATGGATTGCTGAGCCGCCCTGTAGGATCAGTATCTAGGAAGGCATCTCTAGATACAATTCATCAAAGAGAGCAGCTCAAGCAACTGCGATCGCATCTTGAGGGGCTAACCGATGACTCACAACTAGGGAACTTAGACAAGCAATGCCAAGCATTGGTCACACGCTTGCAAAAAAGCCATACAGATATTGATAACCCCACATCTAACCCTCAATCGGCTAGAACAGATAAACTAGAAACATTGCCAACCCTATTAGTCAGCCCAGTAGTTAGCAACTCATTTGGTGCTGAATCTGACTTGATACAGGAGACTAGCACAATGACGAATGGTACGCCTGAATCCACTTCATTTGTCAACGATCGCATGATTGCCGCGCTCCAGCAAGCAATTCAACAAACATTACAGCAAGTAGTCAAAGAGTCAGTTCAGCTGTCTGTGCAGCAAGTTGTTAGCCAAACCTTTGCAGTAGAAAGAGCCCTCATGGTGGGTGAAATTTCGGCAAGCATAAATAAACTGGTGGAATCGCAGCAGCGATCGCAAATAAGTCAGGAATTAATAACCTTAAATCAACAAAAGCAAAAGTTAAGTGCTGAAATCTCACAGTTAGAATCTGATCGTGCAGCTTGGATGCAACAGTTTCAAGAATTTCAATCCTCACAACAAGAATCGTTAGACCATTCTTTGCGATCGGTAAAGACCTACCTACAGGATCAAATTCGCGATCAAATTACTGATACTGTCCAGGAGACTGTAACAGGAACCGTTAATCAAACCGTAGCACAAACGATTCAAGAGACTCTACAGGACAATTTAGGTAGCCTACCATCTGCTGCAAATCCAGATGTTGATTCTCAACGTGAGCAAGAATTTGCGAATAAAGTACAAGAGCAAACAGATCGTTTTTTGCTGCATCTAGATCAAATGTTTAACTCCACTTTTCGATCGCTAGAGCAGGATATCCAAGAATATCAAAACTCAATCGAAGCCAAACTCGGTCACATAGAAACCTTAGAACAAAAAGGGGAAGCTTTAATTAACGCATTAGTTGATCGGATTAGCCAACAACGAGAAAATTCAGTTGAGCAGATTGCACCAGAAACCATATTGCCTGAATTACCAGATGATATTCCACCCCAATATCTAGAAACTGCGGCTGAACCTGCTGACGAAAATCTTATCAATGCCTTATTAGCTGGCAACGAATTTGGAGAACCAATTGTCGATCCAGTTGAAACACAGGTTATTGAAGTGTCTCCTTTGGATGTTGTTCTACCTCAAGATGAAATAGTTAACGACAATATTAAGCATGAAGATCGCAATATAGAAGCATTAGATTCTCTATTGGAATCAGAAGATTCTGCTGAAAACGAGATAAACAGTATTGATAGCACCAATGATGATGACTCAGAAATCACGGAAATAGAAGTTGTCTTAGGTGCATCCTCTGATACTTTATTCGAGATCTCTGAAGCTAGTACCACCTCTGAACCCTTTTCTGCATCTCTAGGTGACATAGAAGATTTAAACTTAGATACAAATGCGATCGTCGATCACCAAAGTGCTCTTAAGGCTCTTAATCTCAATCCTGACTTTGATGTAGAGGCTGAGACCCAAGTAGTTGAAACTTTTGATCCGCAGGGCAAGAGAGCATCAGAAATTGATGAAATTGATTTACAAGCGTTAACTACATCTTCAGTATTAGCCAGTACATCAGGAGAATCAATTGATGAACCTGCTGAACTTTTGCAATGGCTGGATGAGACTAGCAATCATCCCAGTTCAGCGACAAACATCGCTGAAGTTTCTGCTGATCAAGATTTATTATCATGGTTGGGGAATGATGCCCTTGATATGGCAAAATTGCCAATGCAACAGCAAACCCAGCTATCTAACAATTCCATATCAGATATAGAAATCCCGAATGATAGCGCTATTGAATTCCTAGATAGCCAAGATATTCCCCATGAGATCCCAGAAAATGACATTCCAGATCATGACATAGAACATGGAGTCGATCAGTTTTTTTACAATTCTTTCAGTGATCAAGCCTCTGATTCAGAAGAATCCTTAATATTATTGACTAACAAGACTGCCAGTAATGTTGAATTTCCTGAATGGGAGGATTCCTTAGTGAATGAACTGAGTTCTGATCTAGAGCGTCTTGATGCGGGGTTAGGAACTGACCAAAATATTGCAAATAGCCTAGATCAATTTATTCGGAATACCCCCTATTCAGCAATTAACTGGGAAAATGAAGAGTCACATACGTATCCCACAATCATTGATGTCTCTGCTAAAGCATCATCATCCACACAGCAAAAGTTAAGTAAGGGGGCAGGAATCCCTGAAATTATTGATAATCCCGATGATTTATTTGCTGCTGAATCCCTAGACAACAATCAGGAGAATTCGCTATTTAACCGAATCAGTGAGAAGGCAGAAATTGTTGTTGATCCTGAATTAAATTCATCTCCTTTTAGTGATGACTCTAGCGAAATTCCTGAGATTTTTGATGATCCTGAATCTCTATTTTCGCCATCCTCTGCAGAAAAGCAATCTCAAGGAGAAAAATCTGCTACTAATGCTAATAATGAAGATATGGATGCTATTTTTGCGGACATAATTGCCGAAACTGCGGCAAAGTATGCTCCAATAGCTCCCTTTGAGACTAATGATGAGCTTGATGACTTGTTTCAGGTAGCTGGACAGGTCAATCAAACTGAATCTTCTAGTATTGTCAAACCTGAAAATGATGTTTCTACGGATTCTCAAAGATTGGTTAATAGCAGTGAAGATGAAGTAGATGAAAGTGGACTTGACACACTCTTGTTTGGCTTCGATCCCGCGACTGAGATAGAGCATGTTTTTATTAATCAATTTGATCGTTCTGATACCTCCTCATCTGGCTCTAAGCCCACTGTACATGAAGTACAAGAAAATGAGGCGATTATTAAAGAGCTAAATGAAATTGATACAGTCATGCAAGAGTGGCAGCGTGATGATTATGCTGGCATAGATATTGCTGCTGTTACCATGCAGGAGTCTCTAGACTTTTCTGAACCTATAGAAGTTGTTGAAGAACTAGATACGATTTTGCAAGGTTTCGCGGAAATAGATACCTCTAGTCTCACAGGGGCTTCTGAGGTGACGAACTTTGTGGCGATTGAGGATATGGCAACGGTTTTAGAAAGTTCGACTGGCAATATCACTCAAGATGATGAGTGGAGTGCGGCTCTAGAGGCTTTGGAGGCAAAACTAACTCAACCGATCGCTTATGAACGTAGACCTGATGTTGGAGAACTATCTGCCGATGAGTTTTTTGCATCCCTCGAAAATAATAAACTCAATATACTTGCCAATGAGATGGAGGCATCTCCATTATTGCCTGATTGGGATTCAACATCATCTACGGGATCAAGTTTAGAAGATTTAGTCAATGATGCGGAGGATGACTCAGATGACTTGTTGCTCAATGAGTTTGCAGATACACAAGATCAAGTCTTAGAAAATGAGTGGGACAATCTCCTCCATGATTTAAATGCTTTTAATTTTAGTGAGCCGTTGCTAGACGATCGCCGCGAGCAACTTGGGTTATCATCAGTGGCTCCGATTACGGACAGTCTTGACAATGTTTTAGATATTGATTCACTAGTTTTAGAATCTCGCAGTGCCGCACTCATACCTTCTCCACCTGAGAAAGAAGTATATAGCCTAGATGATACTTGGGTTCTTGGTATAGATTTTGGTAGTACCGCGCTGCGTACTAGCCTACTAAATGCTAATACAGGTAAGATTTATGCTCTGTATTTAGATGATGTTGATGAACTTCCCTGTCGGCTGGTCTGGACTGAAGATCACAGTTTGGATGATCCGATGACTAAGGATATTCGGGTGCTTCTTAAAAAATCCCAGATATCAGATTTAGAAAATGGAGAGATGGTAATTACCCATTTTAAGCAGTTCTTAAAACTGGGATTACCCTATCGTGGAGTTAGTACTTGGCAGCCAATTATTCAATGGTCGGATAGTCATCAGGCAAATTTGCGCTGGTTGATCGCCGCACTTAAAAATCTGATTGAACAAATTCAAACCCGTGCCAATCATCCGAAACTGCCTGATCTAGGATTAATTTTATTAAAGCTTAGTGGTGTGGTATTTGGCTATCCAGCAAGTTGGTCAGATACCTATGTCCTGAATATACGCGAGGCAATTCTCAAATCAGGACTAGTTGCACAAGCAGAGCAAGTAATGGCAGTTGATCAAGCGATCGCACCAGTGTTGGCTTTGATCCATGAGCAGAAAATTTCCCAAGAAATTACACTCATCATAGATGCAGGGGCAGTAACAACCAGTCTGTGTTTAATTAAAGGCAGTCTGGATCGGAAAACGAGCGATCGCTCGAAACTACATATCCGCAGTCTGGACTATGCAGGTAATAGCTTGAGCCAAGATATTATCGTGCAGTTGTTCTATCCCCATTGGCAATTAATCACCAATCCCAATCGTCATCTTTGCAAATTTGATCATCTCACTTTGCCAGAGGTAGGAACAGAATCACCACAGCAACGTACCATTCTACAACAGTACTTATTAGGTTCTAAGGTTGGTCAGCAGATGTGGGAATTAGCTGATCGGGTTAAGGTCACCTTTGGGCAAGACATTAGTATTGATAGTTGGAATGAGGATTTGCTGGGGCAACCGATTGTGGTATTACGCCGTGAAGTGGAAAACTTGATTTTGCAGCCATTTATCCAACGCATTAATCGTGACCTGAATGTCATTATTAGCAATGCGGGCATTTTAGGTGAAGATGTACGTCAAGTGCTGCTCCTTGGCAATACCATGCATATTCCATTGCTGTCCCGTTGGCTATCTCAAAAACTCCCTAATGCCAAGATCGATCCCTTAGGGGCATCTATTGTCGCTAATGGTTTAGCAGTTGCTCCCCTATATGCAAATTTACATGATGTGGCGCGTCAGCAATATTCCGATTATTTCCTATTGCAAGAGATTTGCCGCCTCAACCTTACTCAATCTGTCAATCCTAACCAATTGCTGAAGCAGTTACAAATGCGGGGTGTCAATATTAAGGCTTGCCGCGATCGCATTCTCAGTATTTTGCAAGGTGATTTGCCAGAAGGCATTTTCCCTTGGCAAGAGCCTGAACATGGAGCTGTATTAGAAGATCCAACCCTCAGCAGTGATCTATTTGCAGGCAGGTTATTTGAGCTAGAGACCGATGGAACCTATCAGCCGAATGTCGCTAAATTCCAGCAATTACGGATCTATTTACAGGCGATTATTGGCAACATGAGTCAAACGCTCAATGAGCCACTAGTATTTCCTGAAGTCAAGGTCTAAAAAAGTGGTCGCTTTGCGACCACTTTTTTATTGGGGATTAGTTTGGCTAGGAATCATCACGATCGCCCAGTAAGGAACGTTATCAGGATCAACTTCAGCGATCGGCTTAATAACTTGATTCGGTAACGTTGCCCGTTCGATATATAAGGCGCGTTCAAAGAGATTTAATTCTTCTAAAACGGCTTTTAGTTTGGCGAAATGTCTACCAAGTTTAATAATTACGGCAGCATCAGCAACGGCTAGGCGATCACGCAAAATCTCTGCTTCTAAGGTCGCAGGCATAATGCTCAATACGTCATTGCGAAAAGTGAGAGGCGCACCGAGCATAGCGGCACTGGCAAAGGTGGAAGATATTCCCGGAATGACTTCGGTATGAAAGCGCTTAGAAAGACGATTAAAAATATACATAAATGAGCCGTAAAGCATCGGTTCACCTTCGCACAGCACAGCCACATCGCGCCCTGCTTCTAAATGTTCAGCAATTTTTTCTGCGCCAATGTCGTAATAGGGTTGTGAAGATCTTTCGACACTGAAGGGAAGCGGCATCGGAATTTCAATCTGTTCAGGACGGATATAGTCCGCCACGATCGCTCTTGCAAAAAACTTGCCGTTTTCCATAGTCGGATAGGCGATGACGGGAACTGAGGTTAAGATGCGATGCGCCTTAATGGTTAATAGTTCTGGATCACCAGGTCCAATACCTAAACCATATAAATTACCTTTTGCTTTTATTTCGATGATATTTTCCATTATATTTTTCTTAGTAGTACCAAAATGTATATAAGTGACGCTTTGCGTCACTTATATACATTTTGGGGTTTATAACTCATTCTCCATCGCTAGGGCATTCAAGGCGGCGGCGCACATCGCACTCCCCCCACGCCGACCGTGAATGGTCAAAAAGGGGACACCACGACTATTTTCTGCTAAAGCGGCTTTTGACTCGATCGCACCAACAAAACCAACAGGAAATCCTAGTATAACGGCTGGTTTCGGAAAACCATCATCGAGCAGTTCTAAGAGCCGAAATAGTGCCGTAGGCGCATTACCGATCGCCACAATCGATCCCGCAATATGCGATCGCCACAATTCCATCGCCGCCGCCGATCGCGTATTGCCGATTTGTTTAGCAAGATCAGGGACTTCAGGTTCATTGAGAGTGCAAATTACGGCATTATTCGCTGGTAAACGTTTACGAGTAACCCCATTCGCTACCATTTGCGCGTCACAGAGAATATTTGCGCCATTTTTGAGCGCTTCTCTCGCAATTTTGACCACATCTTCAGAATAGGCAAGATCATTCACAATATCAGTCATCCCACAGGAGTGAATGAGCCGCACGGCAACCACTTCTAAATCCTCTGGCAAGCTTGCTAAATTTGCTTCAGCCCGAATCGTGGCAAAGGATTTGCGATAGATTTCATTACCATCACGAATGTAATCAAGCATGGCTCAATCCTTCCCTTATTCTTTCCCTTAATTCTTGCAAATCACATTGATTCACAAATTCCCGAAAACTCTGATTAGGATTTTGGCGTTGATTTTGATAGATATTGATCAAGCGTTCCATTAGTTGTGGTAGATCATGCGCCGCATATTCGGCATAGAGTTCTTTCCCGAAATTAATTTCGCCATCACCAACATAAACTTTGTAAGTTGCAGAGTAAGTTTCAGAGGCTTGTCCTACAATCGCAATATCACTTGCCTGATGCTGAGCGCAGGATTTATCACAACCTGAAACATGCAAATTAATTGGATAGTCCAGTTGAATACATTTCTCTAGGTGCAAATTTTCTAGATACGAGGCGATCGCCTTGGCATCAGCTTGAGTATCTGTAAAAGATGACTTACAGCCTTTATATCCAGAACAAGCCGCGATCGCTGCATAGGGATGATTGGGAGAAATATGCAATCCTAAACGCATGATCTCTTGGGTTACCTGCTCCAGATCAGCTTCGGCAATATCGGTAATCAGCAAATTTTGCCAAGGCGTTAAGCGTAAAGCCCCACCACCATACTGTTTAGCAAGTCTTGCTAATCCTTGTAATTGATGGGAAGTTAATCTTCCTAATGGAACAACCACACCAATATAGAAAAGTCCTGATTGCTTTTGAGGATGAATTCCTATGTGTTGAAAAGATGCTCTCTCTAATCGGGAAATCATTGCTTCGTTTAGAGATGAGATCCCCCTGCCTTCGGCATCCCCCTTAAAAAGGGGGACTTCTAAAGCCCCCCTTTTTAAGGGGGGGAGGGGGGATCTCAGTTCCTCTTTAACTAGATTAAGATACTTTTCCACACCCCAATCATGAAGCAAATCCCTTAATCTGGGTGGACGCGATCGCGCATATCCTTGATCTAGCTTTAGCTCGGTATATTGCCGATAAACTTCTGTTAACGCTGCAAGAACTTCTAAAACTTGTTTTTGAGGAATCAATACATCAACTGGTACTGGCGCATCACCGCGATCGCCTAGACCTAAATGCAAATCAAAATAAATCTCACCATTAAGTTCAACCGCTACCAAACAAATATCATTGGGGCGATCGCTAACTCTAATCGCTTCACCACCATCAAAACAAATGCTAAATTTATTGGAGAGAATCGCTAATTCAGGATGCTGTAACAGATAGAAATTCCATGCTTTCATCAATGGAATTGTATTAATTTTGGCATGGCGATCAATTCCCGCACTAGGACTAGCCATCATATTTCGTAAACCGTCCGTGCTTTCTCCATTAGAGGCAAGCCCATAGTCTTGAAAATCTAGCAGCACATTTTCAGGTAAAGCTTGGCTAGTACGGATTTGGAGATTCGCTCGATTAGTAATTTGGATTTCGCCATTACCAAATTGATTGACGACCTCCGCGAGAACTTCGCATTGAGTAGAAGTAATTAATCCCGCAGGTAAACGGATACGCGAAAGAATGCCATCTTGAGCAGTGGTGGCATTAAAGAGACTGGGACAAATAGCTGTAGTAGATTGCAATTGAGAAAATTCCAAAAATAACTTATTTTGCAGGCGCGTTGCGCCTGCAAAATTTTTATAAACTTAGCGCCGCTTCAATCTGCGATCGCTCTAGACCTTGACCGATAAATACCAAACGAGTTTGGCGAGCTTCATCACTCGCCCACAGACGATCATAAGATGTTTCGAGGCGATCGCCTACGCCTTGTAACACCATTCGCATCGGCTTGTTCGGAACATTCACAAAGCCCTTAATCCGATAGATTTCCTGATCAGCGATCGCTTGTTTTAGCGATGTGAGTAACTGACTCGGCTCAAAGGCTCGATCGGTCACGATATTAATCGAATTAATATCATCATCATGCTCATGTTCTTCTTCATGGTCGTGATGACTTGGACGCGCATCCAGATTATCCTCAACCGCCGCATTAAAGCCTAAAAGAATCTCCGAGCTAATTTTGCCTTCATCACAAGCGATCACCTTAACGCCATCACGCAATTCCTGCTTGAGCCATGAATGCACTTTGTTTTGAGCTTCAGCATCCACCAAATCCGTTTTCGTCAATAAAACCAAATCCGCACAGGCTAACTGATCTTCAAACAATTCTTCAATGGGAGTTTCATGATCAAGATTTGGATCTTCCTGACGCTGAGCATTGAGCGCATCGAGATCGCCTACCAATTTGCCGCTAGCCACTGCCTCGCAGTCAACAACAGCAACCACACCATCAACCGTCGCGCCATTGCGAATCTCTTGCCAACGGAAGGCTTGGATTAACGGTTTAGGCAATGCTAAACCAGATGTCTCAATGAGAATGCAATCAAGGCGATCGCGTCTTTTGAGAAGTTCTTGCATTGTTGGCAAGAACTCTTCTTGCACCGTGCAGCAAAGACAGCCATTGGTCAATTCCACAATATTGGGCGTAACCTCTGTGCCATCTTCATCACAAACCCGACAAGAACGCAACAAATCGCCATCAATGCCGATCTCGCCAAATTCATTCACCAATACAGCAATACGCTTGCCTTGGTTATTTTGTAACTGCTCCCGAATGAGTGTGGTTTTACCACTACCCAAAAAACCAGTAATCACAGTTACAGGTATTTTCGCCGCCATAATTTGTCTCTAAAAAATTTTAAATCAATAGCCCTGCAATTTCTAGCTAAGAGCCTGTTTGAAAGCTTCCGATCCCCCTAAATCCCCCTTGTAAAGGGGGACTTTTTGAATCTTTTCCCCCCTTTCGTAAGGGGGGCTAGGGGGGATCGGATTTATTTAACCCTTGGGCATGGGTAGAATCAAGGCCGAAAGATTTGATGCGAAAAATGCAGCACCAATTCCACAGATTACTAAACCTGCTGACTTGAGACTAGGCGATACTTGAGAAAAATCACCCTTGAGGACTTTCTGACCAATCAAAAACGCACCACTGGAAATCAATAATTGAATAATGGTAAATCCTAGTAAGTAGGCAACTAGAGCAGAAGTTCTTGCGCCAAAAATTGCTTCACCGTATGCGTGACCGTGAAATAAGCCAGCGATCGCCGACAGAGCAACCATCACTAATAAATTGGGGCTGTTTTTCATTGCTAACAAAATCCCAAATAGCAAAATCGAGCCTGAAACAATGAGTTCAACTACTGGAAGTGATACGCCTAGCAAGTGAATGCCCGTGCCAAGCATTGCCGACAAAACGAACGCTAGGGGAATGAAAATACCTTGGGGCTTCAGTGCGGCAAATAATCCAACCGTCACGACAAAGGCAAGGTGATCAACACCGATCACAGGGTGCGCTAAGCCTGACATAAAGCCTTCAAAAAAGTTGCTGGGCATTCCACCACCCATTGCGTGGTGCGCCGATGCGGGGCTAGCAAATACCAAAAAGCTAAGTGCTAATAATCCCAAAGGGGCGATCGTCAAGGATTTAGACTTAAATGAGGCGAAAATTTTCGATAAATTCATGCTCTGTAACTCGCAGATATGGACAAATTCAACTAGTTCTAGCGGGCATCCTGACTTTAAGCACCTAAATTTAGCTTTCTTTAAAGGCTCTTACAGTTGCGGTACAGCGTTGGACTTTCACCAAACTTTCCCCATTTGAAACTAGGCAAACACAAACAATCTGCTTAATTTCATTTTTTAACGGCTGCTCCCCGTTAAAACTAGGACAACTTTATGACTTTACAATAATTCGCTGACTTTACGAGCAAATCTTCACAGATTTACAAAGTGGCAGAGTGAAGTAAAAAGCTTATGAGATTGCATCCCTCTGGGATGCAATCTCATAAGCTTTTTACTGCTATATATCAATAGCAATATCAAAATGCAGCACATCTTCCCTAATGCCAAGTTTGGTGTAGAGTGCGATCGCTGGATCATCTTCCATATCTACCTGTACGAAAATAACATAAGATCCTCGTTCCAAGGCGATCGGCATTGGTCAGTACAAAGGAGTAGAGTTTAAATTTTAAATTTTGTCCATCTAGTCTTTACGCTTACATCCTGAGAGCTAAAATATCCTGCCTAATTTTTAAGTTGTGTGATCGCCCCCCACCTCAATCTCAACCTGAACAAATTGCGATCGCCTAGCAACCCATTCATGCGACTTTTATCACTTCGCAGTGATTTGCCATCAGTTTTGCGGCGAATTGCATACAGGCATAAATATCTTCTCTTTTTAGGGATGGATATTTTTCAAGCACTTCTTCGATGGAGTCACCTGCGCCCAAAAATTCCATGATTATTTGTACGGTAATTCTAGTGTTAGTGATAATCGGTTTACCATTACAAATATCTGGATGAATAGTTATTTGATTTTGCATAAAGCTTATTTCTCCTTTTTAAAACTCAGTGATCGCCTTAATTAACTCCCATCAGTCCTCATTATTAAAAGTATACTGATTAATAATCTCGCCTCTAATTGGACGAAATACATCACTATCTTTCAGTATATTTTCTGATTCTAGATCGTATTCCCACGGAAACTCTATATAACACCATTCTACTGAATACCAATTGTCTCCATCAGGAGCAAAAGAAACGCCAATACACTTGGGAAGCTTTTGATCATATTTGTGGGCGTAAGTCAAATTTTGCAGGTATTGTTGACGATGCTCCATAAATTCAGGTATTAATGGAACGAATATAAAACCGCATCCAGTTCTTGGTGACGCAATTCTATACGGTAATGTACACTCGTTAGCCTTTGTCTTTTCCATTGAAAGTTTACATCGAGTTTTGAACTCCCGTAATTCATTCCTTCTCAGCTTAGCAATTTCTCTAACAATGTAGTAGTAGTCGGTTGTATGATTATCAGTTATTATGCGATCCAAGAAAACATTTATTATTCTAGATATATCCCATTCTTCAATCCTATGGTCAAGCTGCTGCAAATACTCGATAAAATGAAAACTTGGTTCATGTTTCGATTCTCCAGACAAATACTGACCTACTAAAGCTTGCTCTGGCAAATTTATAGAAGCTTCTTCCCAATTGTTGATCAACATTTCTCGAAATGAAAGATAGTCTGCAACTTCTACAGGTGTAAGTAATGTTTTTACGATCCCTAAATAGTTGTCTGACGAAATGAGATGTATAAAACCTGCTGTTTGACTTTTATGATATTTTAATTTTCTACAAGGTTCTGGAAGAGACTCATGAGCTTTGTATAAAACCAATTTGTGTATGGAATCTAATGAGGAAACAGTAATCTTGAATTTATGACCTCTACGATTTTGGATTTCGATATCATGGGAACTCTGCAAATAGTTAAGAGTATCTCGTATTTGCTTTTTCGCTGAATCTATAATTTTTCTCTTGAACCATTTCTCCTCTTTTTCGGGACTCGTAGATATAGGTGTTTTTCTCTCTTTCAATTGGTAGATAATTAGTGGCTCATCAAGACAGACAATATTATCAGCAAGCTCAACTTCCTGATTCTGTGATGTACGAAAAGTGTTTTCAGAGAATGTAAACTCACGAAAAAAATAAAATTCATTAAGTTCTGCAATGTCTTTTTCAAATGTCATAAACAACTTTAGTTTGGACTAATAGGCAGGAATGAGAGAAAAACAAAAAGACACGAGAAAATTGAGCAGGAGATTGCAATAGCAAAATCCAG
>VFQS010002053.1_pt1 | contig 17213 bp, 20 predicted proteins | sample 3512361 | NCBI WGS metagenome assembly VFQS01 (sample SAMN10412375, study PRJNA504923) | tailings metagenome | isolation source: Relicate 1 Philex TSF3 active mining | place: Philippines
ATGAGGAGCCCGGCCCTCTCCTCTTCACCGCCTGCCACGCTCAATCAAGGCAAAAACTCAAGACAACGTCAAACGCCGGTATTTCGCCCAGAGCGACTCCTGCGACTCCACCCGCTGCGGGTTGACCGGGATGCAGGCCACCGGGCACACCTGAACGCACTGCGGCTCGTCAAAATGGCCTACGCACTCGGTGCATTTGTCCGGGTTGATCTCGTAAATCTCCGGCCCAAGGTAGATCGCCTGGTTCGGGCACTCGGGCTCGCACACATCGCAGTTGATGCATTCGTCAGTGATCATCAAAGCCATGACGCCACCCCCCACTGAAGACGCTGGAAACTCATGCCCGGATTATCCCCGAGCCTCGTGAACCCTCAGCCTTTGGAGGGCGATGCAAGTGGGTAAACCGCCGAAGGGGGCAAGCCCTGCAGGTGATCGGTCTGGGCCCACTGCACAATCTCGAAACGCACGCCGTCGGTTCGGACGAGGTTGAGCCCGGCATTGGGAATCGTGCATTCGCGCGGCCCCGCCAGAGACTGACCGGTGGCGCTGCGGTAGATCATGTCAAGCACACCGCCGTGCGACACCACCAGCGGCGACTGCCAGCCCTCCTGGGTACAGCGCTGCACCAGCATCTGCACGGCCTGCATCACGCGGGCATGGAACTGTCGGCGCGACTCGCCCCCCTCGGGCGCGAAATCCGGATCACGACGTCGCCAGCCTTCCACCACCTGCGGATGGCGCTCGTGGACCTCCGCCAGCGTCAGCCCTTCAATGACGCCAAAAGCCTGCTCGCGCCACAGCACCTCGGGCAAAGCGGACGTCTGCCACTGCCCGGCCAGCGGCTCGGCCGTCTGGCGCGTGCGCAGCAGGTCGCTGGCCAACAAAGGACGCGGACCGTGCTCGGCCAGGTGCTGACCCAGTCGATGCGCCTGCTGCAAGCCCAGGGGGTTGAGTGGCGCGTCCAGATGCCCCTGGAACCGCAATTCGCGGTTCCAGTCGGTTTCGCCATGCCGCACCAGCCAGAGATCAATCATGGGGACATTATGAGCGGCCCCCATGACGTGACCATGTCACGTCTTAGAATGGCCCGGTGAATCCCATGCTCAACGCCGACCTGCACTGCCACTCCACCGTCTCCGACGGCACCCTGACCCCGGAGGCGCTGGCCGAGCGCGCCAAAGCCAACGGCGTCGAACTCTGGGCCCTGACCGACCACGACGAGGTCGGAGGCCAGCAAAGGGCCCTGGAGGCCGCGCGCAGTCAGGGCATGAAATACCTGACAGGTACCGAAATCTCCGTCACCTTTGCCGGGCAAACCGTGCACATCGTGGGGCTGGGCTTCGACCACCACAACACGGCCTTGATCAACGGCCTGCGCCGCACCCGAGGCGGACGCGGTGAACGTGCCCAGGAAATGTCCGAAGGACTGGCCAAGGTGGGCATCAAAGGGGCCTATGAAGGCGCACTCAAATACGTGGGCAACCCCGAGCTGATCTCGCGCACGCACTTCGCGCGTTTTCTGGTCGAAGCTGGCGTCTGCAAGGACACGCCTGAGGTGTTTCGCAAATACCTGACCGAAGGCAAGCCGGGCTTTGTGCCCCACCGATGGGCGAGGCTGCAGGATGCCGTGCAGTGGATCAACGATGCAGGCGGCATTGCTGTCATCGCCCACCCAGCGCGTTACAGTTTCACGCCGAATGAGGAATACGCGCTGTTCACCGAATTCAAGACCCACGGCGGTCGGGGCGTTGAAGTTGTCACCGGCAGCCATTCGGCACAGGAAGCTGCACGTTATGCAGAAACAGCCCTTGAATTCGGCTTGGCGGCCTCCCGCGGCAGCGACTTTCACAGCCCGGACGAGAGCCACACCGACTTGGGCGCCCTGCCCTGGCTGCCAGGCCAGCTCACCCCTGTGTGGGAATTGCTGGCTGATCGCATCCAGTGAAGAAGGCCGCGCACCACAGCCTGGCAGGCATCGGGTTTGCAGTTCTGGCTTCGGCCTGCTTTGCCACACTGGACACCACCACCAAGAGCATCAGCGCCAGCGTGTCCCTGTTGGTGGCTTTGTGGTTTCGCTACGCTTTCCAGGCTGTCGTGACCACCGCGATTGTGTGGAAGGGCCGAGGTCGCAAGCTGTTCTTCACGCGTCACCCGCGTTTTCAGCTCGCCCGGGGTCTGCTGCTGTTTGTCAGCAGCCTGCTGGCCTTCTTCAGCCTCAAATACATGCCGGTAGGCGAGTTCACGGCCATCGTGCTGATGGCCCCGCTGGTCATCACGCTGTTGGCAGCCTGGACCCTCAAAGAGCATGTCAGCGCCAAGCGCTGGGCCTTGGTGCTGGGTGGCTTTGCGGGAACCATGGTCATCATCCGCCCCGACACCCAGCACTTTGACTGGGCCTTGCTGCTGCCTCTGGTTCTGGTGGTCACCAATTCCGGCTTTCAGGTGCTGACCAGCAAACTGGCCAGTGAGCAGGAGGACCCGATCACCACCCATGTGCTGACCGGCTGGACCGGGACCCTGCTGGCCTCCCTGTTGCTGCCCTTCATCTGGGAGTCTCCGCCAGACTGGACGGCGTGGGTGCGGCTTGTGCTGATGGGCGTCATGGCCACGCTGGGACATTTCTTCCTGATCCTGGCCTATGGCCGCGCACCAGCGGCCACCCTCACGCCCTACATGTATGTCCAGATCGGTTTTGCCGTGATCGGCGGCTGGGTGGTGTTCAACCACATCCCGGACCAGTGGACATTGATCGGCATGGGGCTGGTGGCGCTGTGCGGCGCGCTGGGGGCCTGGCTCACATTGCGCGAAAGCCGGGTCAAGCTGGAGCTGCCAGAATCCTGAGCCATGGCACAGTTTTTTTCCGTTCATCCCGACAATCCCCAGCCCCGTTTGCTCAAGCAGGCGGTGCAGCTGCTCAATCAGGGCCAGGTGCTGGCGGTACCCACCGACTCGAGCTACGCTCTGGTCTGCCATGTGGACGACAAGGCTGCAGCCGACCAGCTGCGCCGCATCCGTGGCATTGATGAAAAGCACCACCTGACACTGCTGTGCCGCGATCTGAGCGAACTGGCCAATTACGCCCGCGTGGACAACCGGCAGTTCCGCCTGGTCAAGCAAGCCACCCCCGGCCCTTTCACATTCATTCTGGAAGCCACCAAGGAGGTCCCCCGTCGCCTGAGCCATCCGCAGCGCAAGACCCTGGGCCTGCGTGTGCCGGACCACAAGGTGCTGCAGGACTTGCTGGAACTGCATGGTGCGCCCCTGATCGCCGCCACGCTCATACTGCCCGATGAATCCGAGCCACTGAACGATCCGGAAATCATTCGAGAACGCTTGGAACACCAGGTCGGCGCGGTGATCGACGCCGGGGCCTGTACCCTCACCCCCACCACCGTGGTGGACATGAGTGGCGACGAGCCCACGCTGCTGCGCCGGGGTCAGGGCGATCCCGCCTTGCTGGGACTCTGAGCCGCCTCGCAGGTCTGAGACAATCGGCGGGTGGACACCAGCCAACTCATCCAGACCGTTCTCATTTACGCCCTGCCGGTGATCTTCGCGATCACGTTGCACGAGGCCGCTCACGGCTATGTCGCCCAGCGTCTGGGCGACCCCACGGCCGCCATGCTGGGCCGTGTCACGCTCAACCCGGTGCCGCACATCGATCCGATCGGTACGATCCTGATGCCCTTGTTGCTGTACTTCAGTACGGGCGGAGCCTTCCTGTTCGGCTATGCCAAGCCTGTGCCGGTTCGGTTTGACCGCCTGCGCCACCCCAAGCGCGACATGGTCTGGGTGGCGCTGGCCGGTCCGGGTGCAAACCTGCTGCAGGCGCTGCTGTGGGGCGTGCTGTTGTATGTGCTGGCTGGGGCAGGTCTGACCGAGCGCTTCTTCATCGAGATGTGCAAGGCCGGCATGCTGACCAATGTGGTCATGTTCGCCTTCAACCTGTTTCCGCTGCCACCGCTGGACGGTGGCCGCATCCTGGTGGGTCTGCTGCCCTGGCGTCAGGCCATGGCGGTGTCACGCATCGAGCCCTGGGGCTTTTACATCGTCATGGCGCTGGTGATCACCGGCGTTGTCAACTCGGTGTGGATGAGCCCGCTCATGGACCTGACCTTTGCCTTCATCAAGCTGGCGCTCAGCCCGCTGAGTTTCCTGATCCGCTGATCGTTCCTATGACTTCTGCACCCCGCACCCGCGTCCTCACTGGCATCACCACCACCGGCACGCCCCATCTGGGCAATTACGTCGGCGCCATCCGCCCCACCGTGCAAGCGAGCCGCGACCCGGGCACCGATGGTTTTTACTTCCTGGCCGACTACCACGCCCTGATCAAGTGCGACGACCCGGCCCGCATCCAGCGCTCCACCATGGAAATTGCGGCCAGCTGGATCGCTGCCGGCCTCGACCCGGACAAGGTCACGTTCTACCGCCAGTCCGACATTCCCGAGATTCCGGAACTGACCTGGTTTCTGACCTGCGTGACCGGCAAGGGCCTGCTCAACCGCGCCCACGCCTACAAGGCCGCCATGGACAAGAACCATGCCGCCGGTCACGACACCGATGCCGATGTGACCGCCGGGCTGTTCATGTACCCGGTGCTGATGGGCGCCGACATTCTGATGTTCAAGGCCCACAAGGTGCCAGTGGGCCGCGACCAGATCCAGCACATCGAGATGGCGCGCGACATGGCGTCCAGCTTCAACCACCTGTACGGTGAACACTTCGTGCTGCCCGAGGCCGTGGTGGAAGAATCTGTCGCCCTGCTGCCCGGCCTGGATGGCCGCAAGATGAGCAAGAGCTACGACAACACCATCCCGCTGTTCGCCCCTGCGGCCCAGTTGCGCAAGCTCATCATGGGCATCGTGACCGACTCCAAAGCACCCGGCGAGCCCAAGTCCACCGAAGGTTCGGCGCTTTTCCAGATCTACCAGGCGTTTGCCTCCAACGAAGAAACCGCAGCACTGGCCAAAGCCTATGCCGAAGGCATTGCCTGGGGCGATGCCAAACAGATCCTCTTCGAGCGCATTGATCGTGAAGTCGGCCCCATGCGCGAGAAATACGAAGCGCTGATCGCCAATCCGGCCGAACTCGACCGTATCTTGCTGGCTGGCGCAGAAAAGGCTCGCCGGCTGGCCACGCCTTTCATCCGCGAACTGCGCCAAGCTGTGGGTCTGCGGCCATTGGCATTGGCCTCGGGAACTGAAAGCGCAACCAAAGACGAGAAACCTGCCCTGTCCACCTTCAAGCAGTACCGGGAAAAAGATGGCCGGTTCTATTTCAAGCTGGTCACACCCCAGGGCCAAGTGCTGTTGCAAAGTGTGGGTTTTGACTCTCCACGTGAAGCCGGACAGCTGATTGCCCGCCTTCAGCAAGAAGGCGCAAAGGCACTCTCCACTGGAAAGCAGCATTTCCCAGACCTCAGCCTCGACAATGAACGCCTGGCCACCCAAGAGTTAGAAAAAATCATTCAATTCAAGTAATTTGACAAAATTATCCCCAATTCGGGGGTGACAACATTGCATATCCGCTTTGGAAGTGGTATTGTTGTACTTTTAAACTAACAAAACTATCTGAAGCATGACTGTCTATGTCATTGAAGATCATCCCCTGATGCGGGATGCGCTGACCATGCTCATCCATCGGGTGCGCCCCGGGCTCAAAGTGGTCCCCGTCCCGAAAATGAACGTTCTGGACACGGCGGTCGAAAAAAACGGTCCTGCAGAGTTGTTTTGTCTCGACCTGCAGTTGCCCGACACCCTGGGTTTATCGGGTATCCACACCATCAAGGCCAAATACCCCGATGTTTCGCTGGCGGTGGTCACCAGTTCCGACGCCACGGAATTTGAAGAGCGCTGCCTTGGTGCGGGTGCCGATGCTTTCATCGAAAAAAGCAATAACCCGAACCAGATCATCCAGGCACTCAAGAGCCTGCTGCTTCCGCAAGAAGATCAAGCGGGTGAAGACACCCCGGTCCACGTTCCGACCAAGCTGTCCAAGCGTCAGAAACAGCTGATCCTGATGCTGGACCAAGGCTTATCCAACCGCGACATTGCCGAAAAGCTCAACATCAGCGAGCACACTGTCAAAGTGCACTTCTGGCGCCTGTTCCGACGCTTGGGCGTGAACAGCCGCACGCAGGCACTGCACTTTGCCCGCACCAACGGCTGGCTCGGCATCTGAGCAAAATATTCACCATGAACAAGGGGCCTCACAGGCCCCTTGTTTTTAGTCTTTCTTGCGATTGATGATGTCGGGAGTGACGGCATCGAGCACATTGACCGTGGTCTTGACGCCGTACACCACGGCAGAACCTGCTGCATCGGCCACGGCAAGCAAAGTGCAACCTTGCAACAGACCCGCAAACATCAGAACAAGCAATGGTTTCATCTCAGACAAGGGCTCAGCCCATGGTTGGGGAATTTCAGGTACAAAAAAGCCCCGGAAACCGGGGCCCTTTGGCGGAGCAGTGCAAACGGCCCCACCAAACCGCTCAGGTCAAGAAGCATCGTTTTTTGATGGGGTCGGGGATTCGAACTGACCTCTCCCGCATGGGGGCAGCTTTCGACCCTTTGCGGTCATTGGAGTCTAAGGAAAGCAGGCATTGACTCTGAAATCAGACTAGCCGTCCAGCTTTGCAAAGCCATATAGAGTACGAAATCTTTTGTACTGTGCAGAAATATATCTGACTCTGAACCGAATCAATTTTCTATAACTGGTCTACATTTGTACATATTCGATATCACCATCGAATGTACCTTTTCATCACGCTGGTTGTAAACGATGCGATCACAGGTAACGATGCCTTTCGTGCCGCTGCTGGTAAGTTTTTTCTCCTTGGCAGTAATCACGACATAAATGGTGTCGCCAGCTTTCACTGGTAGGTGCATGCGCCACTGGTCAAGTCCCATCATTGCGATGATCGTCCCATCATTGATGCCACTCAAGCACTGAAGGCCTCCCACCATGGCCAAAACCAACGGACCATGCGCAATCGGTTCGCCGTACGGTTGCGTCTTGCAGAACTCGTGATCGATGTGAGGGGCATTGTGATCCCCTGACAAGCAAGCAAAATTGACGATATCGGTTTGTGTGACTGTACGACGCGAAGTGACGATATTTTTTCCGATCTCAAAGTCTTCGAAGTACATGCCGCGCGGGCGGTATTCAGGATGATGGCTCATGCTTTTTCCTTCATTTCTTTTGATTGGATAACGATGTTGCAAGTGCACTCACATCAACCATTTTTTCTATGGTCAGTACATCAACAATGGCTTTCTCGGTACGTTCAGAGCCAATCACTGGCTCTGCAAGCATACGGAACTTGTCGATCACTTGAGCATCTGTCATCGGCTCTTGAGGGGACCCACGCGGTGCTGATAAATTTTTCACATGTGAGTTTCCATTGGAATCAAGCACCTGAACACTGCAGTGGTGGTAATGGTTAAGAGTTGCGTCTTGGATGACGCTAATGCGCTGCATCGCATCACGTACATCTGATCGCAAAATTTGCTGATCTAACTCAATGCTGTGCTCAGGAAGGATGACGTCCGATCCACAGGCCACTAAGGCAAGGCAGTACTGAAGATGGAAACGTGCATCGTTCGGGGAATTCGGCATCCGCTCCTTACTGACCACATCGGCGACATAGGGGGATACACGGACCGAAATTTGTCCCTTTTGCATAGCATCCGCCGAGATTTCCTGCCGCAACATGCCTAAAGCATCCACCGGGGAATGTAGGTAACCACAACACGCGTGTAGCTTTCGACGTGGTTGCCCAAGAGCCCATCTCTCTTTCCAGGCATCTTCGTCAAAGTGTCCACTCGTTGAAGTCGTTGTAAAGTAACCGATTTTGCTGTCCAGTAAATGCAGAGGACCCGTCATGCCAGCGAGTGCATAGTAGGCTGCAGTTACGCCCGTGTCTGCAGGCTGTGCGCCAAACAACATGGGCTTGACTGTGCCCCCCTGTCCAAAGATGACCTCTGCTGGGCACCACCCAGCCAAACTGCCTGCAATTGCGAGTGCATTCAGAGTTTTTTGTTCATCTAGTCTCAACAAGTGAGCAGCTGCTGCAGCAGCACCAATCGTTGAAGGTATTCCCACTGGGACCAAGCCCATTTCGGTATAGCGACGCAATGTGGGGTAAATGGCCTCATAAACGCGGCTGGTCACCTCTATTCCGCGAACTACCGCTTCCAGTACCCGAAGACCAGATCTCTTTTCAGCTTGAGCCAATCCCATCGCAGCCGTGACTGTGCCAATGCTGGCATGTCCGCCAATCAGATCGTTGAGCTCTAACACATCGCCCAGATAAGCGTTGATTCGTATGGCTTCTCGCAGTCCTCTCTGATGAGCTGTTCCAAAAACCGTATTCCCCTCAGATTGCTGTGAAGACTCACACGCCAGAATCAGGCTGCACTCTTCAGTTCTAGTGCCGGCCAAGATACATCCCAAGGTATCAAGGATGCATAGTCGTGCTTGGTTAAGAACCGACAGCGGAATGTGATCCCCTGACATGGCGATAGCTTGCTGGGCTAGAGTTTGCAATGCACTCATGTGGCTGTTATTTAATTTGGCAACCAATTTCAGTGGTCAATCGGTTGAGTGTTTAAAGGATAGGTCGCTATGACTGCATCGCCGAAAACTGAACTGATCGGATCAAACGCGTTTCCTGAGCAGTGATTAGGTGACCGGACGCCTGCAAGTAAGCTGGAAAGTCAGGGTGTGCATCGCGGGCTTGACTGCGTCGCTCGTAATCGGCCAGATTGTCATAGCCCCAGAGATGTATGAACTGGTTTTGTGGCCCCACGACACTTGTCCAAAATCCCAAGGGATGTCCTAGCGTCTCAAGCAGCACTGGCATTGCCAGACGATTGAAGACTTCGAGAAACTCAGGCATTTTGCGCAGAGCAATGGTGTAAACCCGGTGATCAACCAGTGGCTTGCCTGGAGGCAAAGTCAAGATGACACTCATGCCGCTACTACTTCATGGGCTTTATCAATGCCCATGGCCTGATCGGCAATGTGGTTGGCTGTTACAAAGCCGAAAGTCATGTTCGGTCCATGCGTGATTCCTGCCCCCGGGTAATTTCCACCCATCACGCTTGCGCGGTCATTTCCTGCGGCGTACAAGCCCTTGATGGGCGTACCATCGGCACGAAGAACCTCCCCGACCACACTTGTTCGCAGACCATCGAATGTACCGAGATCACCCATGAGAACCTTCACGGCGTAAAACGGGCCTTGATCAATCGGTGCAACGCAGGGATTAGGTTGGTGGTCTGGGTCTGCCAAGTAACGATTGAAGCTGGTGCTGCCACGGCCAAAGGCTGGGTCTCCTCCTTGTACTGCATGTTGGTTGTATGCCGCAACGGTCTGCTTTAAACCGGCAGAATCAATGCCGGCGTTTCGGGCCAGTTCCTCCAGAGTCTTGCCCTGAATCAAGTAACCGTTACGAATGAATCGACCAATGGGCATGGGGGCTGGCTTCACATATCCCAGACCGTACTTTGCAAGAGCAACCTTGTCACAAACCAACCACATCGCGGTTTCCGTCATTCCCGCGCATGCCCGGTGTAAAGCAGCTCCAACATCGTGATAGGAATTCGATTCATTGGTAAACCGCTGGCCATTTGACAGGACGCCAATGATGCCCGGCTTGTAGCGATCCAGAAGATGGGGGAAGACACCGAACTTACCCCCCCCAAAGTCGACCTTGGTTACAGGCATCCAGGCCGCAGGTTCTTGGAATCGGATGTCAACCACACCACCAAGGCGTTCGGCCATGTTGCAGCCATCGCCTGTATTGCTCTCAGGGGTTGGTGAGAGATGTTGATGACCACGACGCAAATGCGGGTAGGCTTGAGTGATTCTCTTAAGATCATGCGGAAATCCACCGCATGCCAGCACAACCGCATGACGTGCAGTCATTTTTTTTACACCGTCAGGCCCATTGGTCTGTACACCAATCACGCGATCTTGGTCCTGTAGAAGTTGGGTGACAGCCATGCTGGTCAGAATTGGAATGTCCAGGTCTAACGCAGACTTTGCTAATCTTGCAGCCAAGGCATTACCGCTGGTAACCTGCACTGCACGCCGGTACAGCATCAGTTCCTTGAAGTGGTTAATCAAGCGCCGAGCAACGTACAGGAAAGATTCCAGCGACTTAGTTGCTTTGAAAAAATGCTTCAGGTCGGCATTGGACGAATTGAACATCATGCCGATGAAGGTGATGGTCTTCAACGGAGGCTTGAGTCGCGACATATCCTTGCCCAAACCCCTGATGTCATAGGGCTCTGCCAAAATAGAGCGTCCGATATCAACTCCGCCAGGCGCGGTGGGGTGATAGTCTGGGTAGAGCGTCGGCAGGAACTTCATCGAGGTTTCACGCTCGAAAAATTCCACCATCTTGGGGCCGTTTTCAATGAAACACGCCACCGATGCTTCATCATAAAAAGCACCAGTCTCAGCCTGCATGAAGGTTTTCACCTTCTCGACTGTGTCGGATGGGTTCTGTTTGCGACCATGGTGGTTGAGTGGAATCCACAGCACGCCCCCCGAGAGTGCAGTAGTACCTCCGAAGACAGGCTCTTTTTCTAAAACCACCACATCCAGCCCACGCTTGCGTGCCGTGATGGCCGCGGACAGCCCAGCTGCACCGGAGCCAACAACGATGACATCGTACTGAGATTTCAGCGTAGTCATGATCCTCACTCGGCTTTGATGTTGAACTTGGTGATGACTTCGCGCAGCTGCGCTGATTCTTCCTTGAGCATCTTGGCAAACTCTGCTGGGGTTGAGGTTTGCGGCAATGCGCCTGTTGGCTGCAGTTTGGTTCGGATTTCATCCTCATCCATGATTTTTTTCATTGCTGCTTGAATCTTGTTCACCACGTCATCAGGGGTACCGGCCGGAGCCACCAGACCGAACCAGATGTTGGAGGTGAATCCAGGTACCGAACTGGCGATGGTGGGTGCTCCAGGAATCAAAGAGGTTGGCTTCGCAGTGCCGACGCCAAGTAGTTTGATATTGCCTTGCTGTACCTGTCCCAGCATCGTGGAAGATGGTGATGTCAGCAGCATTTGCACATCGCCAGCCCTCAAAGCCATCGTGGTGTTGGCTTCTCCTTTGTAGTGGATGGCTTCCGCCTTGACACCGGCCATTTGAAGGAACCGAGCAGATTCAATGTGTCCGAACGAAGTTGTGCCAGCGGACGCATATGAAATGCCCCCAGGTTGCTTGCGTGCGTACTGAACGAATTCAGAGATGTTGTTGGCCGGCACCGTTTTGCTTGCCACCAGCACCATGGGCACAGATGTTGTTTGTGTTATTGGTTTGAAATCTTTGAATGGATCGTAGCCAGACTTGTCACTGAGCAGCGGTGTGATCAAAAAGCCCGTGTTTGGATACATCAGTGTGTGACCATCGGGCTTGGAGCGAGCAACGTACTGCGCCCCAATTGCACCCGATGCACCGGGTTTGTTTTCCACCACAATGGGCTGGCCCAGCAATTTACCCAGTTTCTCTTGAAACATGCGAACCTGCCCGTCGCTGGTTCCGCCTGCGGGATACGGGATGACGATAGTGATGGGGCGATTCGGAAAATCTTGCGCCGCAACTGTTCCCGCGGCGAAAAAGGCCAATGCCGCGATCATTGCCTGAGCTTTACGTGTCATGGTTCGGAGTCTCCAAAGGTGGTGAGTAGATCAACGTTTCAATGGTTGATCCATTCATTGTATAGTACCTGCATGCACACTTCAAATACCTGATCGGCGTCCAGAGATGGGTAAAAACCCTAGCTTTCGGCATGTTCTACCCACAGTGGCCATTCCAGTTGCCACGGTGGCCGACATGGTCGTACCCCAGCATTACAGTGCAAGCGCTCTTGTCATATCGTGCTTGCTATTCCTGTCGGTTCAGTACCGTCACATTTCCAACGGCATAAAGCGCACATCACTCGCGTTGGCTTTACTGACTGGGGTCGCGCTTGTGATGATTGATCAACCGCTGACCTCACTGGAAAAAGGGTTACGAATCGGTGTTCTGATTGCTTCCTTGCTCATTTCAGTCAGTTTGATGTCGAAAGCATCCCTGCGGGTGCCGCGCATGCGCAAGGTAATGTCAGACCTCTACGCTATACCCCGTGGACAGAGGCCTTTGGCGTTAGGCATTGGGGCCCAGTTTCTGGGAGGATTTCTGGGTCTTGCAGGCCTAACCATGATGATGGACATGGCTGCTCAACGTGAGAATCTTTCTTCTAGGGAAAAGATTGCGGATTTCAGTGCCATCTCTCGAGGTTATGCAGCCTTGGCGCTGTGGAGCCCGATGTACAGCAACATGAACATTGTTTTGACCATGTATGACGGGATAGCGTGGCCCGATGTATTGCCTTACGCACTGACGATCTCGGCAATGTTCATTGGATTGGGGGCATTGATTGAGAAGCTTTCGCTGAAGCAAGAAAAAACAGAACCAAATGACACTTTTTCTATTGCTTATGTGCTTAAGGGGGGCATACCGATCATTGGACTGATGTTCTGTTTTCTGGCAATCGTGATGTGGGCTGGCAAGTTACTGAATGCATCTATTTCAGCCATCATCATTGTCGGCATGCCCTTGATCGCCTGGTTGCTAAACGTTTGGAAACCCTCCGATGCTTCTCAAAGATGGCGCTCTGGCAGCAGACAATTGCGGCTGGACTTGCTTGGCCAAGGTGCGATAGCTGGAGAAGTCCTGCTTTTCATTGTTTCTGGATGTGCGGGAACTGTGATCTCACAGGTCATTCCGATGAGCTTGATCGAACCACTTGCTCAGTTGACAGCTAACTCTCCGGTTGGGGCATCCATGATGGTCATGGGCGCGATCGTGATGTTGTCTGGGACCTCAATCCACCCTATGCTTTGCGCCGTTTTGGTGGGATCCAGTCTGACGCCAACACTTCTGAATTTGCCACCTATGGCGCATCTGTGCGCTGTTTTGGTTGGCTGGGGACTGGCCATCATCGTCACTCCCTTCTCCGTGCTCAGCATGATGGCTACAAGGTTCAGCGGCATACCTATCTTGACCGTTAGCCTTCGCGCTAATTTAGTCTTTGCAGCCATTTCTCTGGGCGGAGCAGCGATGATTCTGGGCTGGTTCATAAAGGAATAACCATGAATTCTGCGAAACAAACAGACCCATTTCCCAACAAAAAAATATCTGGGCCGCTCCAGGGACTGCGGGTGATTGAGTTTGCTGGTATCGGGCCGGGCCCATTCGCCTGCATGTTGTTGTCTGACATGGGGGCTGAGGTTGTAAGGATCGACCGACCCGATGCAAGACTGGGCAACCCCTTGGACATTGTTGGCCGGGGTCGGAAGACAATCTTGCTTGATTTGAAGCGCCCGGAGGCTGTTGAGCAGGTATTGGACTTGCTTTGCCATGCAGATGCATTGGTTGAAGGCTTTCGTCCAGGTGTGATGGAGCGACTTGGATTGGGCCCTTCTGTGGTTCTTGCTCGCAACCCGGCTTTGGTCTATGGCCGCATGACTGGTTGGGGGCAGGAGGGGCCACTTGCACAGGCTGCGGGTCACGATATCAACTACATCGCACTATCTGGAGCCTTAGCCGCGATTGGCGAAAAGGATGCACCCCCGGTACCACCACTCAATTTGGTCGGTGATTATGGCGGTGGCAGTCTGTACCTGGTCATAGGTATGCTGGCCGCTCTGCTTGAGGCAAAAACTTCAGGGCAGGGACAGATTGTGGATGCAGCCATCTGCGACGGAGTCCTGTCCTTGATGACTAACAACCAGTCTCATACATTGCGTGGCTTGTATCGTGAGCAACGTTCCAGCAACATGCTGGATGGTGGTGCGCCCTACTATGGTGCATACACAACTGCCGATGGGCAGTGCATTTCTCTTGGGCCCATTGAGCCTAAATTTTTCGCGCTCATGTGCCAAAAACTTGAGTTGCCGGACCCACTATGGGATGCGCAAAACGACCGCGCGCGCTGGTCGCTGCTTCGAGATGCGATTGCGTCTGCAGTAGCTCGCCGCACTCGCGATGAATGGTGTCACTTGCTTGAAGGTACAGACGTTTGCTTCGCGCCAGTTCTGACGTTGCAAGAGGCGGCTAGACACCCCCACATTCAATCCAGGAGGGGCTTTGTGAATGTGGACGGCGTTATGCACACAGCACCGGCCCCACGTTTTAGCCGAACGCCGTCAGCGATCAAGGCGGCTGCACCAACGACAGCCACCTCGGTCGCTCAAGTGCTTGCAGACTGGGACACGTAGCATTTTGGCTTCGCAGGTATTTGGTCCTATCATTGACGCTGCAGAAAAAACACATCACATGGCAAAAACTACCGCTACACCCGTTTCCGAGACCAATTCAGTAGGACAGCTGAATTTTCAGCCGATCCGTTCTACCCGGGCGTTTGAAGAGATCGCGGCACAGATTCGAGCAGAACTGGCAGAAGGACGCCTGCGCGTAGGCAACCGCTTACCCTCTGAACGAGCGTTATCTGAGCGTTTTGGTGTTTCTCGGAACACACTTCGTGAGGCTTTGCGTTCCTTGGAGCATGCAGGACTCGTTCGTCTTCAGAAGGGGGCCACAGGCGGGGCGTTCATCACCGAGGTTAGCGGCGAAACCATTACCACCAGCATGCTGGATATGTTCCATGTGGGGGCAATAACTCCAGAAAAGCTTACAGAGGCACGAATTTGGCTCGAATCTGTTGTGATCCGGGAAGCATGTCCACGGGCAAAACCTGAAGATTTGGAACTGCTGCGCGCCAACATTCAACAAGCCGAAAAAGCCAAAGAATCTGGAGATTTTGAGCGGCGCGTAGACACGCACTTGGAATTTCATCGAATACTGGCTCGCATGACGGGAAACCCCATCATGGTGATTGTCATGGATGGGGTGCTTGCTGTGCTAAGACACTACGTTTTCTCGATTGGGAACTACGACAACGCCTTCGTTTTACCGTCTCGAAAGCGTTTTCTCAAATGCATGGAGGCACGCGACATCCAGGGTGCCGTATCCGAAATGGAGTCAAGTCTCAAGCGGCTGCAACAGAGCTACCTCTCCCACGCGGCCAAATCTGCTTGAACCAAACAAGCAGACAGGCGCATGGCTGACTCCTGCGCTTTCAAGTGTGATCATCTGCGTTGGACGATGGCGCTCGATATCCGAAAAATTGCGGTGCTATTCGCTGCACCACCGGTCCATCAAAGTCCCATGCAATACATTGCCCAAACATCGGCGGAGGGGCTTCAGAGGGGTACAAAGGCTCTCCTCGTGCTTGGCGTTGCATAGAAAGATCGTGCGCAACGGTCTGAAAAGCTGCAGTGGCCATTGCCATCAGCAGTTCACGTACATGGGTGCAACCAGCCGTTCGGCCTGCCACCCTGTCTATGGCTTTACGCCAACCAGCAGAAAGCGATGTCCCGATCAAGGAGTCTAGTGTCGCTGTTCCCCCATGACATTCAGTAAACGGTGTCGCCATCATCCCTGCATCGATTTCTCTCAACGTCAAGGATGCATCTACCGTCATGCGCACTTTCATTCGATGCAAAGGCTGCCCTGCTAAGCGCATTTTTCCATCAGAGTTGACGTAATCGTAGCGCTTGACATCAAGCAACTCTCCTTCAATGTCGTACAAGCCGTCCGAACGCCGATATCCCTGAAGTTCGATATTGCGCCGGTGAAGTGGCGTTCGATCTTCAGAGGGCGAACCTTCGGGCTCTTTACTTGGCTTGGTCATCAGGTGAGATCAGTTCTAAAAGGACGCAGAAAAGTTTTGCTGGTCAACGTATTGTAAACCGCCATTCTCCAAGTATAATGGTTCAACCATTGAAAGGAGACAGCCGTGTTCGATCAGAGCCGTATCAATGCCCTGCCAATCCATGAATCAGCCCCGAGATCTGCGCCTGCGCCATTGCAGGGACTGCGTGTAGCGGATTTCACTCACTTCATCGCCGGGCCGCTGGCCACTATGAACTTGGCCGATTTCGGCGCAGAGGTCATCAAGATCGAGGCGCCGGAGCGGGGGGACGACTTTCGACACTACCCCACAGTCGATCCCGAAATACCTGCCCAAGGCAGCGCATTCCTGTGGAGCAATCGGAATAAAAAAAGCCTGGCACTGGATATGAAGTCTGAGGCAGGCCTGGCGATCGCCATGGAACTGATTTCGCAGGCAGATGTGTTGGTGGAAAATTTTTCCACAGGCGTCATGGAGCGCTTCGGGCTGGACTATGAGACCTGCTCGAAATTGAATCCAAAACTAATTTATTGCTCAGTTTCAGCCTACGGTCGTGAAGGTCCATATGCGGATCGGCTAGGCTTTGACCCCATCGCACAAGCTGAGAGCGGCTTTATTTCGATGAATGGCTATTCCGATCGCCAGGGCGTGCGTACTGGCGCTGCGATCATGGATGTGGCGACGGCAATGACAGCGACCAATGCTATTTTGCTGGCCTTGATTGCTCGCCAACGTGATGGCAAAGGCCAGCGCATCGAGGTGGCCCTGTTCGACACAGCGGTAGTGATGACAGGTTTTGGGGCCATGCAGCATCTGACAACCGGCTATGAACCCCAGCGCAATGGAAACACCAGCCCTGACACCTGTCCATCTGGTGTGTTCATGAGCCAGGACAAGCCGTTTTATATCAACTGCGGCAACGACAAAATCTACCAGCGTTTGTTTGAGCAGGTGTTGGATCGGCCAGATCTGGCCAACGATCCCATACTCTCCAAACGGGAAAACAGGTTGAAAAACCGTGAATTCCTCTTTGAAGTCATGAATGAGGCGTTCGCCAAGCAACCTTGGAGCCATTGGGCACCTTTATTAAGAGCAGCGAACGTTCCCAGTGGCCACGTCAAGACTTTGGGCGAAGCATTGGCCTCTGATGAGGCGCGATCTCGGGGGCTTGTCACGCGCATTCCACATCCAGTCAAGGGTTGGATTCCCAACATCTCAAACCCGATCCGTCTTTCCCGGACCCCCGCCGTGACGCCAGTCGCTCCTCCAGCTGTCGGCGCCGACAACGAATCCATTTTGCTCAACGAATTGAAAATCAGCAGTGAACGGCTCAGCGAGCTACGTGCAGCTGGCGCGTTCGGAACTGACACCCCTACGGCAAGCGATCACCAGACAGAAAAGGTGAGTGCATGAGCCGCCGAGTCGCCTTGATTGGCCCCAGCGCCATCCCCATTGG
>VFQS010002055.1_pt1 | contig 17206 bp, 19 predicted proteins | sample 3512361 | NCBI WGS metagenome assembly VFQS01 (sample SAMN10412375, study PRJNA504923) | tailings metagenome | isolation source: Relicate 1 Philex TSF3 active mining | place: Philippines
TGATCAAGTCATTGCGCGATAGCGGAACCACCATCCTTCTTACGACGCATTATCTTGATGAGGCAGAGGCGCTAGCGGATCGAGTGGCGGTCATCAACGAAGGTCGAATCCTTGAGATTGCAACGCCGGCAACACTCGGTGGCCGCGAGAAAGCCAAAGCAACGGTCACCTACCGTGATCATGATGGCACGCTTCATCGTATAGAAACTGAGAGACCAAGCGAGATCCTCGCTGCCCTTCTCAAAGAATTCGATGGCGAGATCCCTTCACTATCAGTCAAGCGACCTACTCTCGAAGAGATCTACCTCACCATGATCGGTGAGATCGGTGATATCGACCAGTTTGATGAGATTGATGAGATTGATAATGGGGATGATGCAACTTTGGGAGTGAATCGATGAACGCACTCTCTATTGGTTTCCAGCGAGGTCTGCTTGAGATCAAACAGTTCAACCGAGCGAGAGAAGCTGTAGTCTTCACCATTGCATTTCCGGTGATCTTGCTCTTCATCTTCGGGTCGGTCTTCGACAATGAGATCGCACCAGGCGTCACCTTCAGCCAATACTTCGTGGCGGGAATGATCGCCTCAGGGCTCGTGAATTCAGGTTTTCAAAACCTCGCTATCACCATCCCCATGGAGCGAGATACCGGAGCGCTCAAACGCCTTAGAGGTACACCGATGCCTGCGAGTGCATTCTTCATCGGCAAGGGAATCCAAGTTCTCTATTCGATGTTGCTTCAGGTCGTCCTCCTCCTTGGCTTCGGTGCCCTCTTCTTCCGCCTTGAACTGCCAACCGATGCCTCACGCTGGATCGCATTCTTCTGGATCATGGGCCTTGGTTCCGTCTCCGCTGCGATCCTTGGTATCGCTTTCTCTTCAGTACCAAAGAGCGGTCGTGCCGCTTCGGCTGTCGTCTCACCTATTGTGATCGTGCTTCAGTTCTTTAGTGGTGTCTTCTTCGTCTTCTCCGAGCTTCCTGGATGGATGCAACAGTTCGCTGCGCTCTTCCCTCTTAAGTGGCTCACACAAGGGATGCGATACGTCTTCCTCCCCGATTCATTTGCCACGCAGGAAGTTGCAGGTAGCTATGAAATTGGAAGGATCGCACTTGTTCTGCTCCTGTGGACGATCATTGGTACCTTCCTTGCTGTGAAGACCTTCCGCTGGAGCAAGAAGTGAGACCGAGAGTGAAGTTCTTTTTCGCGCAACCTAAGCCGCAGTTCATTGCTCCCCTTATCCTTCTCTTCCTCGCCTCGTCCTTCATTACGATTTCAAGTACGACGACTGCAACGAGTGTGACTAGCAACGTCGAGATCGACGCACAGGCAAAGAAGAAGACTGAAGCCGAGAAGAAAACCGAGAAGAAAGCCGAGAAGAAAGCCGAGAAAGCTAAGGCAAAGGCTAAGAAGGCTCGCCAAGAGAAAAGAGCACGGCTCAATCCTCAGATCTCACCACCACCCAATTGGCCACCTAAAGGTTTCAAAGAGAGCAATGGCATCTACGCGAAGATCCCAACGAAGAAAGAACTTGCCGGCCTCGTCTCAGCGCGAACCGCACTCTTTGAGGCGATCAAACCGTGCACTGATGTGGCCTGTGGCTCGGTCATTGTTGCGAGCGAGGATCAATGCCTCTGGTGGGAAGTCCTCTCCACTGTAACCGGTCCGAAAATCAGCGATTCTTCGACGATTACCTCCTATGGCTCACTCACTACGAAGGTCAAAGGAAGTGATGCTCGTCAGCAGAAGGTGATCCTCTTGATCAGCGAAGAGCCAATCGCTGCCAAAGTCAGAGTCAGCAATATCAACGTCACCTGCCACCGTTCCGGCGAGAAGGGCAAGTCGGGAAATCTCTATCTTGCCTTCCCTGATCGAGGTTAGAGATGTTGGGTGGAATCGATAACTCGCTCTTCTTCGCATCCTTCGGTGGCTTCTTCGCACTTCTCGTCCTCATCCCACTTTTGAAGTGGACTTTTGCTCGAGGGAAGTCGGTCGTTGAACGACCGATTCGAATCGGCAATGAGGATGAGTACGGACTACTTGTCTCGGTTGCAGAGCCTGGCAATCACATCGAAGGTGAGATCCTCAAACGGAAGTTGAGTGAGAACGGCATCCGATCCAACTTGGTGCAGACTTCTCAAGGCCCTCGTTTGATGGTGCAACGCAACGAAGAGAAGATCGCTCTCGCGATACTCGCCTCGCGCCCCTAATCCAGGTTGGCGATTGGCTCCAGGTTAGCGATTGGCTCCGGGAACCCAGAGTTCATCACCTCGCGATGCATTGACGACGCGGGCTAGAACGAAGAGCAAATCGGAGAGACGATTGAGGTACTTCGCAGTGAGCGGATTGACGCCAGCACCGAATGCATGAAGTGCGTGCCAGGTGCACCGCTCTGCGCGCCTAACGACAGTACGCGCCACGTGCATATGCGCAGCCGCAGGAGTACCCGAGGGAAGTACGAAGGAACGAAGCGGAGCTAGATTCTCGTTGTATTTATCGATCTGATCCTCGATATATGTCACCTGCGCTTCAACCACGCGAAGTGGCTCATGAGGCGGATTGTCGATCACTGGTGTGCAAAGGTCCGCACCGACATCGAAGAGATCATTTTGAATCCGCACCAAGAGCGCGCGGATATCGTCAGGGAGTTCACTCGTGGCAAGGACGACGCCAATGGTCGAGTTCGCCTCATCTACGGTGGCATAAGCCTCAAGCCTTGGGTCGTTCTTGGAAGTGCGAGAGCCATCTCCAAGTGAAGTCGTGCCATCATCGCCAGTTTTCGTATAGATACGTGTCAGGTTGACCATGTCGCGAGCCTATTGCCTCTCATTAGGGTGAGCCAACTGAAATTGACTGGACTCATCTAAAGCCAAGCAGCTCCAGACTAGACTGCGCTAACGAGAGTAAAAACAGACGAGCAAGAGCAGAAAAGGATTGCCATAACCATGAACTGCCTCCCGGACAAGTTTCGCGTCGTCGGCGGAGCTCATCTCAAAGGTGAGGTTGAAGTATCGGGTGCCAAGAATTCAGTCTTGAAGTTGATGGCCGCTTCGCTTCTGGCTCCAGGCAAGACGATCCTTGAGAACGTCCCAGATATCGCCGATGTTGCGATCATGTCTGAGCTCCTCACTCGACTCGGCTGCGGTATCGATCGGGATCTGAGCGCTGCGACGATCGAAATTGACGTTCCTGGGGAACCTTTGCACCGAGCCGATTATGACTTGGTGAGAAAGATGCGGGCATCGATCAACGTCCTGGGACCTCTCGTCGCGCGGTGTGGTCAAGCGGAAGTCGCCCTTCCAGGTGGCGACGCAATCGGATCACGCGGCCTTGATTATCACATCAAGGGTCTCGTTGAAATGGGTGCTCGGGTTCACAACGAACATGGCTACGTGATTGCAGAGGCACCCAATGGATTGACGGGTGCGACCACTGTCCTCGATTTTCCAAGCGTCGGCGCCACAGAGAACATCATGACCGCAGCGGTCCTTGCTCACGGAACCACGGTTCTCGATAACGCAGCTCGCGAGCCTGATGTCGTTGATCTCGGGAATTTCCTCATCGAAATGGGCGCTGATATCGAAGGTTTAGGGACGCCAACTATCACGATTCGAGGCGTCGGCTCACTCAATCCTGTACGTCATAGGACGATTGCCGATCGCATCGTGACAGGAACTTGGGCTTTCGCTGCTGCCATCACGCGAGGTGACATCACCATCCATCACTGCAACCCGTCGCACCTCGAAGTACCTCTGGAGAAGCTCACAAGCGCTGGCGCCGTCGTCACGACCACGCCCGATGGGGTTCGAGTACGGATGGAGAAGCGCCCCAAAGCGATCGATGTTTCAACACTTCCCTATCCGGGATTTCCCACGGATTTACAGCCATTCATCATCGCTATGAACGCCATTGCCGATGGTGATGCGATTGTCACCGAGAATGTCTTCGAAAGTCGCTTCATCTTCGTCAATGAGTTGTTGCGCCTCGGTGCCCACGTCAAGGTCGACGGCCATCACGCAGCCACCCACGGCATCGAGATGCTTTCATCCGCTCCCGTCATCGCAACAGATATTCGAGCTGGCGCAGGACTTGTGATCGCAGCGCTCGTCGCAGATGGAGTGACCTTCGTCGAGGGCGGTTTCCATATCGATCGTGGCTATCCACAGTTCGCCGAGCAGCTACGTGCTCTTGGTGCCGATGTGACGAGAGTCGAGTAGCCCTTCACTCCCGGTTGGCTTTAGATCGACCGATCACGGATAGGTTGAGGGAATTCGACCTGTTGTAACCTGAGGTCATGGCGACAGTGACTCAGGTAAGGAAAGCAGCTCGTGATTGTTCCTTGGTCTTCAATGCCTTAGGCGACCCGAATCGGCAGGACATCCTGATTATGTTGGAGACAGATGGGCCGCTCAATGTCCTGCAGATCACTGAACGCCTCAATCTCGCTCGGCCTACCGTCTCACATCATCTCAAGATCTTGCTCAATGCTGGGCTGCTCACTTCGCATAAGAAGTCCCGGGAAGTCTTCTATGAGCCGCAGTGGACCGAAGCTTCTAAGAACCTCAAGAAATTCATGCGCCTACTCTGGGACTGCTAACCCTTAAGTACTTGTGATTGACCGATCCTCAATAGGTTGATAAGTTTAGACATATCAACTTATCTTGATTCTTGAGGAGTCTCATGTCATTCAAAGTGGAACGAACACCTAAGCTCGATGGCAAAGTCGCATTGGTTACTGGCGGAAATAGCGGTCTAGGACTTGCATCTGTCAAAGCCTTCGCATCGAGAGGGGCGCACGTCCTCTTGGCGGCACGAGATAGAGCCAAGGCTGAAAAGGCGATCGCAGAGGTGCTCGGTGAGAATCCGTCAGCCTCTGTTGAGTTCCTTCACTTGGACCTTGCCTCGCAAAAGAACATCAGGGCAGCCGCGGATTCGGTTTCGCATCGCTTTCAACGACTCGATCTCTTGATGAATAACGCAGGACTCATGGCGATGCCTGAGATGCAGACTGAGGATGGATTTGAGAGTCAATTCGGGGTCAATCACCTGGGTCATTGGGCTCTCACTGGCCTATTGATGGACAACCTCTTGGCAGCCGATTCAGCACGCATCATCACGGTGACAAGTTCGGCTCATCACCTCATTCCCAATATCAACTTCGATGATCCTCATATGCGCACGAAATATTCACCATGGAGCGCATATAGCCAATCGAAGCTGGCCAACTACTTCTTTGCGCTGGGTCTACATAACCTCTTCACCGAAAAGAAGAAGAGCGCGATGAGTTTCCTCGCTCACCCAGGCCTCTCTCACACCAACCTTCAGATCGAAACCCAACGACAAGGAGCCGCCGGATCAGTTGGCAAAGCCTCGGAGTATCTCGCTGCCAAAGTGGGTATGGAGCCTGACGTTGGAGCGCTGCCTCAGATAAGGGCGGCTCTCGATCCAAGAGCGAAGAGCGGCGAGTTCTACGCACCGAGATACTTCGTTACTGGTGCTCCTGTCACACGCCCGTTCTTGCGGCCCTTTACCAAACGAGACATAGCGAAACTCTGGCAACTTTCTGAACGCGAAACTGGAATCGCAATAAGGCTGTAACGCTAACTAGCTCAACCGACCTGAACGTCGGTGATGATTCCTTTGGTGATCGAGACAGTGATCCGATCGATGCGATAGTCGCGAGTAAGAGCAAAGAACTCCCCATCTCGCTCCCCGACGCGATAGCCCCAGTCATTGAGATCTGCACAGAGCTTCGCAACTTCTTCTTTCATGCCTACGAGTTGTCGTGCGACGTCATCTTGAATCGCAGCTTGCTCTTGAATCGGCTTTGGGCACTGTCCTTCGCTTGAGCCGAATTCCAATACATCACCAGGTACTTCACTACTTCCGATTGCAATCACAACCGATGCGGGTCGATTTGATCTGACCTCAACCGAATAAGTTCCTGCCTCTGCCGTGCGATTGAGGCGAGAGAGATAGAAGTAGTTGGTCTTGCTGTAGGGCTCGAAGAAGGAGGTTCGCTCCTTGATCGCAATTCGCTCTCTCTCCCCCGTTGGTGAAGTCAAGAAGACCCTTGGCAACGCGCTCTTCTTCATCTGACTCATCTGAGGTGTGTCAGGGATCAGGTATTGCAGTGCGAGCTGATCTCCGGTTTTCAATTGGAATCGAAGGAAGCGCGACGCGAAAGCGGATGAGCTCTTCTTAGTCTCTTTAGTCTCCTTCGCTTTGAACTCCGCTTTGGTAAACGATGCGTAGTTCGCAAAAGAGATGGTGCCATCGATCAATACCGGCGACGTCGAAGCTCGCTTGGCATCAGAACCAAGGGTTACGGGTTGATGAGCCGATGCAGGACTCGACGAGAGCAGAAGCCCAAGCAGAGTGACGAGAATGAATGCCAGATGGAAAGAACTGGAGGTGGAGCGGAACTTCTTAATCAGTGCTCTCGCCGAGGATCGAGACCCGGTTGTTTGCGACCGAGATGAATCCTCCGTGGACATTGAATGAGGTCTCACTTCCATCCACCGCCTTGATTCGAACCAATCCATCTGCAAGCACTCCGAAAAGCGGAGTGTGGTTCGGCAATATACCGATATCACCTTCAAGGGTGCGAGCTGAAACCATGCTCGCTTCCCCACTCCACACCCGCTTCTCAGGGGAGACTAATTCGACTCGAAGTTCTGCCATGGTCTTTAGGCCTTAGCCAACTCCGCTGCCTTGCGCTCGACATCTTCAAGGCCACCGCACATGAAGAATGCCTGCTCAGGGATATGGTCGTAATCGCCATTAGCGAGCGCATCGAATGCTGCGATCGTCTCGGATAGCGGTACGAAGGATCCGTCGATTCCGGTGAAGACCTTCGCGACGAAGGTGTTCTGTGAGAGGAATCGCTGGATGCGACGTGCGCGACCGACGAGGATGCGATCCTCTTCGGAGAGTTCGTCGATACCAAGGATCGCGATGATGTCTTGGAGATCCTTGTAGCGCTGCAAGATCTGCTTGACGCGGTTTGCGACGCGGAAGTGATTCTCACCGATGTAACGAGGATCAAGGATGCGTGATGTTGAATCGAGTGGATCCACAGCTGGGTAGATACCAAGCTCAGAGATCGGACGAGAGAGAACCGTCGTCGCATCCAAGTGGGTAAAGGTGGTGTGTGGCGCTGGGTCAGTGATGTCATCGGCAGGGACGTAGATCGCCTGCATCGATGTGATCGAGTGACCACGGGTCGAAGTGATGCGCTCCTGGAGCACGCCCATCTCATCGGCCAGCGTTGGCTGGTAACCCACAGCAGAAGGCATACGACCGAGAAGGGTCGATACCTCAGAGCCTGCCTGGGTGAAACGGAAGATGTTGTCGATGAAGAGGAGAACGTCCTGCTTCTGCACATCGCGGAAGTACTCGGCCATGGTCAGAGCTGAGAGCGCGACGCGAAGACGGGTCCCTGGTGGCTCATCCATCTGGCCGAAGACGAGTGCGGTCTTATTGATAACGCCGGTCTCGGTCATTTCAAGGAAGAGGTCGTTACCTTCACGGGTACGCTCACCGACACCTGCGAATACCGAAACACCACCGAAGTTCTCGGCGACGCGATAGATCATCTCTTGGATGAGAACGGTCTTACCGACACCCGCACCACCGAAGAGACCGATCTTTCCACCCTTGACGTATGGGGTAAGGAGGTCGATGACCTTGATACCGGTCTCGAACATCTCAGTCTTCGACTCGAGTTGATCGAAATCTGGCGCTTGGCGATGGATCGGCCAACGCTCCTTCACATCGAGGGAGGCGGTTGGGACATCGAGAGACTCACCGAGTGCGTTGAAGACGTGACCCTTGGTGACATCACCAACAGGTACTGAGATCGGGGCTCCGGTATCTGTTACCTCGACGCCACGGACCATTCCGTCGGTTGGCTGCATTGAGATGGCGCGGACCAAGTTGTCGCCGATGTGCTGTGCGACCTCGAGGGTGAGCTTGCGGGAAGCTCCACCGATCGTGACGTCGACAGTGAGCGCGTTGAAGATCGGTGGCATCGCATCGGATGGAAACTCGATGTCGACAACCGGACCGATGACGCGTGCAACACGGCCTGTGGCGGTTTTCGTGGTCATTATTCGCTCCCTGCACTAGCTGAAGACAGCGCATCTGCGCCGCCCACGATTTCACTGATCTCTTGGGTGATCTCTGCCTGACGTGCTGCGTTGGCAAGACGCGTCAGGGACTTGATGAGTTCATCCGCATTATCTGTTGCGGACTTCATCGCACGACGACGTGCTGCGTGCTCGGAGGCAGCGCTCTGCAACATCGCGTTATATACCCGAGACTCGATATAGCGAGGAAGGAGCGCATTGAGCACCTCTCCTGCATTCGGCTCGAATTCATACATCGGCAATAGTCCACTTGGTGCTGGACCATCGCTCTCCACAACTTCAAGTGGAAGCATCCGCTTGGAGAATGGGATCTGGGTGATCATCGACTTGAACTCGGTGTAGACGATATGGAGTTCATCGACACCGGTGAGATCGACCTGAGCATCCTTCAAGAATGCAGCGATCAACTCGTCAGAGACGGTTTTCGCGTGAGCATATGTCGGATTGTCAGAGAAGCCAGTCCAAGAGTTTGCGATCTTTCGATTGCGGAACTTGTAATAGTTCACCGCTTTGCGACCGACGAGATAGACGCTCACATCAAGACCGCGCTCACGAAGACCATTGATCAGGCCATCACCTTCCTTGATCGCAGCGCTGGAATATGCACCAGCCATTCCGCGATCTGCAGTGATGATCAGGACCGCTGCTCGCTTCGGATTGACCGACTCGGATGTCAACGGGTGATCAGTATTGGAGAAGGTCGCGATCGCTGAGACTGCTCGGGTCAATTCATTCGCATACGGGGTCGATGCAGAGACTCGTTGCTGCGCCTTGACGATACGCGATGCGGAGATGAGCTCCATGGCACGCGTGATCTTCTTAGTCGCTTTGACCGAGCGAATGCGTCGACGATAGATGCGAAGTTGTGCGCCCATGGCTTACTTCTTGAACCTCGTGATCTGCTCCTGCGCATCAGGACCTTCAGCAGCAACCTCTGCTTCGTTGATCTTCGAAGCGCCAGTTGCAGCGAATTGCTTCTTGAATTCAGTGACAGCTTCGGTCATCTTCGCAACGGTGTCGTCAGAGAGTTCCTTGGTCTCGGCGATCACATCGAAGATTCCCTTGCGCTCACGAGCGATGAAGTCCAAGAACTCCGCTTCGAAACGACGAATGTCGACGAGCGGTACATCATCGAGCTGACCGGTGGTTCCAGCCCAGATCGAGACGACCATACGCTCGAGTGAGAACGGGCTGTACTGACCCTGCTTGAGAAGTTCAACGAGGCGTGAACCGCGCTCGAGCTGTGCCTTGGAGGCTGCATCGAGGTCTGAACCGAAAGCGGCGAACGCTTCCAATTCACGGAACTGAGCGAGATCGAGACGTAGACGACCGGCAATCTTCTTCATCGCCTTGGTCTGTGCTGATCCACCGACACGAGAGACCGAGATACCGACGTTGATAGCAGGACGTACACCTGCGTTGAAGAGGTCGGTCTCAAGGAAGCACTGTCCATCGGTGATGGAGATGACGTTGGTAGGAATGAAGGCAGAGACGTCATTTCCCTTGGTTTCGATGATCGGCAGGCCTGTCATCGAACCGCCACCCATCTCATCAGAGAGCTTTGCGCAACGCTCGAGGAGTCGTGAATGTAAGTAGAAGACATCTCCTGGGTACGCCTCACGACCTGGCGGACGACGAAGGAGAAGTGAAACTGAACGATATGCCTCGGCTTGCTTGGAGAGGTCATCGAAGACGATCAAGACGTGATCGCCACCGTACATCCAGTGCTGCCCGATCGCAGAGCCGGTGTAAGGAGCCAGGTACTTGAAGCCTGCTGGATCCGATGCAGGTGCAGCGACGATCGTTGTGTACTCCATCGCGCCAGCTTCTTCCAAAGCAGCCTTCACAGATGCGATAGTGGAACCCTTCTGACCGATCGCTACGTAGATGCACTTGACGCGCTTCTTTGGATCGCCTGACTTCCAGTTCTCACGCTGGTTGATGATGGTGTCGATCGCGACCGCAGTCTTTCCGGTCTGACGGTCACCGATGATCAACTGACGCTGTCCACGACCGATAGCGGTCATCGCATCGATCGCCTTGATACCGGTCGCCATTGGCTCCTTCACCGGTTGACGCTGAACCACGGTTGGTGCCTGAAGTTCAAGGGCACGAGTCGTGTCAGCCTTGATCTCGCCCTTGCCATCGATCGGACGGCCGAGCGCATCAACGACGCGACCAAGGAACGCATCACCGACTGGAACCGAGAGGATCTCGCCGGTTCGACGGACGGTCGTTCCTTCTTCGATACCGGAGAACTCACCAAGGATGACGACACCGATCTCTCGGACATCGAGGTTGAGAGCTAGACCGAGGGTGCCGTTCTCGAACTTGAGCAACTCATTGGTCATCGTCGAAGGCAAGCCCTCAACACGAGCAATGCCATCGCCAGCTTCGACAACGGTGCCGATCTCATCGCGCGAAGCAGCGCTCGGGTCGTATGACTTAACGAAGTTCGCTAAGGCATCCCTGATCGCTTCTGGCTTGATCGCGATATCTGCCATGGTTTTCCCTCTCTCTATCTCTTCTTAAAAAATCTCTTGTTTTTCTCTACGTCTTCTCTGTCTTACCGCTCGTTATCTCACTGCTCGACCAGCCAAGGAACGGCCAGCTTCGATCAATCGATTGATCACAGTTCCATCGATGAGTTCATCTCCGATGCGAACTGAGATTCCGCCCATGACCTGAGGATCGACCTCGACATCGACGCGAATCTTTCGACCCAAAGTCTTCTCAAGCGCTCCACTCAACCGCGAGAGACGGTCAGCATCGAGAGCCACTGCACTCTTGACGTGAGCGACAGTGCGCTCTTTACGGGCCAAGATCACTTGGCTGTAATGAGCAAGGGCTCGCTCGACATTGCGACCGCGAAGCGCTCCCACCATCATCTCTACGACCTTCGAAGTCGATGCGGAGATTGCGCCACCGAAGAGCGAAGCGAAGAGTTTCTGCTTCGCATCGATTCCATACTTTGGATCATTGAGCGCTTGGCGCAACTCGGAAGAAGAGGCAAAGCTACGAACGATGGCGAGGATCTCGCCTTCAAGAGCGTCGCCCTCCCCAGCGATCTCAGCGCTGATAGCAAGCGCTTCGATCGAGATCACTTCTAGCGCATCACTCAGATCACTGCCAGCGGACCAGCGAAGTGCGGAGGCCTCTTGGACCAAGGAAAGTGCACTCGGTGAAATCACTTTCCCAAAGAGATCCGTTACGAGTCCCGACTTCGATTCTCCACTTCGAGCTGGATCAGTAAGAGCACGGCGCAGACCAGAGGAAGAATCCAGAGCTGCTCGCGCAGTTGAGAGATCCGCAGCCAAAGCGAGCGCATCGGATGCACTCTTTGACTTGAGAGCGGATTCAAGGGCAGCCCGAAGTGCAGCAAGCGATAGCTTGCTGGAACCAGTCAGTTCATCTGCACTCACTGAACTTCCCCTTCCTTTCTCTCTTCTCTTCTATCTCTCGTCTTGTCTATCTCTGTTCTTGAACTACTTCTCGAACCGCTTCTGCACCCATCTGAAGTACTCCCATAGTGGGGCCTGCTGGGCCCTACCTGGGGCCTACTTGGGCCCTACCGAGTCCTACTTAGAACTCTTCTCGAGATCCTCAAGGAATCGGTCGACGATCCGAGTCTGCCTGACATGATCATCGAGGGCTTCCCCCACGATCTTCGACGCCAACTCCGTTGCAAGCGTTCCCACTTCATTGCGGAGTGAGGTGATTGCTTGCTGACGCTCGGCTTCGATCGTCGCTTGTGCGGCTTGAGTGATTCGTGTTGCTTCCTCTTGTGCCTTAGCGCGCATCTCTTCCAAGATCGCTGCGCCTTGAACACGAGCCTCTTCACGAATCGATTGAGCTTCACCACGGGCATCGGCAAGCTGCTTGGTATATGACTGCAGCGCTTCCTCAGCTTCGCGTTGTGCTCGCTCTGCCTTCTCAATGCCGCCCTGGATCGCCTCGGTGCGCGCAGCGAAAGCCTTCTCGAACATCGGGAAGACCTTGCTACGAATCACGAGGTAGAGCAGACCGAAGGCCACTGCACCAGCGATGATCTCTGCAGTATTCGGGATCAGTGGGTTGAGTTCTTCACCCGCTGCATACGAAACAAAGCTCATGGTTTTCCTGTCTTCAATAGTTTCTTTTTTTATAGTCTCTATGGGTGTCTTTGTTAGAGGACGAAAGCTAGGACGAGACCGAAGAGCGCGAGCGCTTCGGCAACTGCGAAGCCAAGGAACGCGATCGGCTGGAGGACAGAACGTGCCTCTGGCTGACGTGCGACACCATTGATGTAAGCAGCGAAGATCATGCCGGTTGCAAGAGCCGGTCCGATTGCCGCGAGGCCGTAACCGACCAGATTGAGCGATCCTTCCATTGTCTTACCTTTCCATTCTTACCGAACCACCGAGTGCGATCCGGAAAACTAGTTGTTGGTGCTTCTTTCTAGTGCTCGTCCGCCAAGGCTCCAGCGATATAGAGCGCTGTGAGCAAGGTGAAGATGTAGGCCTGCAAGATCTGGATCATGAACTCAAAGAATGTGAGCGCGATACCGACAGTGAAGGCAAAGGGGCTGACCAGTTTGAGTCCAAGCACACCCATCAAGAGATGCTCGCCGCCAAGGAAGAAGACCAGAAGGAGCAAGTGACCCGCGAACATATTCGCAAAGAGACGAAGTGAGAGAGTCAGTGGGCGGACGATGAAGAAGGTCGCCAATTCGATCGGTGTGAGCAGGATATAGACCGGCTTTGGAACACCCGGCATGAACATGATCTCTTTGATGTACTTCACTGGTCCTTGCTTGCGAATTCCTACGTAGTGGAAGACGAAGAAGGTGATCGCAGCGAGCACATAAGGGAATGAGACGCGCGACATCGTCGGGAACTGCAAAAGTGGAACGATTCCAAAGAAGTTGTTGACCAAGATGAATGTGAAGAGCGTGAAGAGGTAAGGCACGAAGCGCAAGAACTCGTGTCCGATGATGTCCTTCGCAAGCCCTTCACGGACGAAGCTATAGACGCTCTCACCTGCGAATTGCAGACGTGATGGAACGATCGCTGCCTTGCGGGATGCGGCGATGAAGAAGACGGAGATCAAGATGACGGAGAGGAAGACGAGAAGGATCGGCTTCGTTGCGAATTCAACGCCATCGATGAATGGAGGGAGGTCGAAGTCTTTGGCGGACGGCGGATTGAAGCCTTCGCCTGTTGCTGCAAGTTCGATCAGCACAGCACTCCCAAGATTCGCTTGAATTCTTCATTCACTGCTCTTGGCCATCGAGGGGAACGATGCTTCTGGAGCGATGGCGTACCCTAAAACAGAGAGGGCGTTTGAGGAAAATCGAAAACTGAGGAATTGGGCCGGATTGCGGACCCTATGGGTCAGCGGGAGTTTCTTCCGAAGCGCATCCAGACCAGGTAGAGCGCAGAGCCCATTCCAAGCAGGAGCCCTATCAATGTGAAGGTGTCCTCTCGATTGAGAAGGTGATCGAGGCCATAGCCGATACCGCCCCAGACGAGAAGGCCTGAGAGGAGGTAACCGAAAATCGACCAGAGCGCCCCTTCTTCTCGGCGATTCTGGTCCTCGGGAGAACCTTCATTCTTCTTCTCAGACATCAGGGATCAATCGTAACCGCAAGAAGGCGCGAATCTCCCCGCCTAACCAGGCAGTAGCAAGCGCCATCGCGGCAATTGCGAACGTTTCACGGTCGATTGCCTCCGGATCGGTAAGACGCGTCACCACGATCAAGAAGATCGCCATCATCGCGATCTTCAAGAAATAAGAGAGCATCGCTAGGAACATCGTGCTCGTCGGATCAAGGTGCTTGGAGATCATCGCGACAAGTAGATGTACGGAGAAGAAGATCAAGACGGTGACACAAGCCAATGCACTTCCCCAGAAACCTGGTCCTTGGCGAAAGAGGAATCCGACGACCATAGCGATCAGCGCGGTTGCAATAGAAGGAGTCAACGCTCCTCGCCACAGTGATTCACGCCAATCACGATCACTCGTCTCTCTATTCAAAATCCACCTTGACTCTCTTCGTCGTGAGATCGAACTTCGATTTGTTCACCAAGAAGGAGATGAGAAAGAGGAGAACACCGATCAGCGCTGCTTGCCAGAGAGGTAAGAATGCTGAAGCAAGTGCTGGCATCGCGAGCATCGCAGTCCAGAGATAGAGGACGACGGTGGCACGTGCTTGCGAGTTGCCTAGTTCCATCAACTTATGGTGGATATGTTTCTTATCCGGCGCGAAAGGCGATTTGCCTGCGCGGGTGCGACGTAAGACCGCAAGAGCGAAATCAAGGAGTGGAATCGCAAGGACCATGAAGGGAAGCAGGATCGGCAATAACGCTGGAACCAAACTCTCCGAGAAAGCGGCGTTGACATCGACTTGGCTCGAAAGCGTGATCGCGGAAGCGGCGAGCATCAGACCTAAGAGCATCGATCCGGAATCCCCCATGAAGATCCGCGCCGGGAAGAAGTTATGGGGCAAGAACCCAATGCAGAGACCGATCATGATGGCGCTCACGAGCGATGGGGCGCCAGCACGGGGAAAACCATTCTCAACCGCTAAGAGATAGGCGAAGCCGAAGAGCGCAGCCGCGGAGATCGCGACGATTCCAGCAGCGAGACCATCGAGGCCATCGACAAAGTTCACCGCATTGATGCAGATGACGACGACGAGCACCGTCAAGAACTGTCCGATATTCGCCGGCAGGATCACGATTCCATTGACTGGAATCCAAAGGATCTGAACGCCAAAGTAGAGCAATACTCCAGCAGCCAAGGACTGCCCTGCGAGTTTCGTGATCGCATCGAGCTCGAAGCGATCATCGAGCGCACCGAGGATGACTACAGATGTCGCGGCCAAGAAGACGCCGATCAATTCACGAGTGAAAGAGCGACCGACGAGATTGAGTTGTTGCACGATCAATAGCGTCATCGCAAAGGCGAGCCACATTCCTACTCCACCCCAACGCGGCGTGGTCGTGGTGTGAACATCGCGTTCTCGAACCCCTGCGACCGCCTTCGCGCGGACCGCAAGCGATGCGATCGTTGGCGTGATCAGATACGTGATCGCCGCGGCGATCAGAAGTGTGAGGAGATATTCGCGCACTACTGGGCCGATGACTTAACGAGGATAGACCGGAAAACGCGCAGTGAGAGCGGCGACCTTCGCTTTGATCGCGCTCGCTTTCGCATCGTCTTCACCATCACGGATCGCCTCGGCGATCAAGGATGCGATCTCCTTCATCTCGCCAACGCCCATTCCTTGGGTCGTCGTTGCGGGAGTACCGACGCGGATTCCACTTGTGATCGATGGCTTCTCTGGGTCGAAAGGAATGGCGTTCTTGTTGAGTGTGATCCCTGATCTTCCGCACCGTTCATCAGCGACTTTTCCGTTTACTCCCGTACTTCTAACGTCGATCAGTGCCAAGTGAGTCTCGGTTCCGCCTGAAACTGCGCGCATGCCTTCATCCTCTAGGGCGGTGGCGAGAGCCTTGGCATTGGTGATCACGTCGCGTGCGTACTTCTGATACTCAGGCTGGAGGCATTCTTTGAGTGCAACAGCCTTGGCTGCAACAGCGCTCATGATCGGACCGCCTTGCATGCCAGGGAAGATCGCCTTGTCGATCGCTGCAGCATGTTCTGCCTTGCTCAGGATCATTCCACCGCGAGGCCCGCGCAGGACCTTATGTGTTGTGAAGGAGACGACATCGGCATAGGGAACTGGAGATGGGATCGCCTTACCTGCGACGAGACCGATGAAGTGTGCAGCATCGACCCACATGATCGCACCGACGGCATCGCAGATCTTTCGAATTCGCTCAAAGTCGATCAAGCTTGGATACGCAGTAGCACCGGAGCAGATCATCTTCGGCTTATGTTCATGAGCCAATCGCTCCAACTCGTCGTAGTCGATTCGCTCATCTTCCTTGCGAACACCATAGGAGACGACGTTGAACCATTTGCCCGAGAAGTTGACCTTGGAGCCGTGAGTGAGATGACCGCCTTCTGCCAATGACATGGCAAGGACGGTATCTCCTGGTTTTGTGAATGCTTGATAGACGGCAACATTCGCACTTGCGCCGGAGTGTGGTTGAAGATTTGCATGTTCTGCGCCGAAGAGTTCCTTCGCCCTGGCGATACCGATCTCTTCTGCGACGTCGACGACTTCGCAACCACCGTAATAACGCTTGCCGGGATATCCCTCTGCATACTTATTGGAGAGGGTCGAGCCGAGAGCTGTAAGAACGGCAGGAGAGGTGAAGTTCTCACTCGCGATCAATTGCAGATGGGTGCGCTGACGCTCTAACTCCTTGAGCAGGATCTGGGCGATCTCAGGATCTTGAGACTGAAGTGCATCGAAATCGGAGCCGAAGAAGGGAGTTTCTGAAGTCGCGGGCATGTGCGCAAGCCTAAGCGGTCTCACCCGCGGAATCCGCGGCAGGTCGTATCACCGATGGGTGCGTTGTGATCAATTCCTCGACCGAGACGCCACCTTCTCGAATGATGTGAATCTCTTTCCCCTTAACTTCAACGATGGTCGAAGGTAATCCAGAGGGACTCTCAGGTAACTCGCCTGCGTCGACGATGTAGGCGAGGTCCTTATCGAGTGCAGGGATCAACTTCGTCGTACGCGGTGGCCTTGCCTTGGCAAGAGCGGCGTGGGCGATAGCTAATGGGCCGGAGAGTGCAAGGAGTGCAGTCATGAATCGATTCGCGGGAACTCGAAGCGCGACCTTGCCGAGCTCCTTACTGTCACCGAGATTCCAAGTCAATCCTCGTTGCGCTGGTCGGACGATCGTAAGGAGGCCTGGCCAGAAGTATCGTGCGAGTGCATCTGCCCCTTCGCTGAGACCACTGGTCAAACCCTTCATGACGCTCGCATCACGAATCAAGACTTGTGCTGCAGTTCCCAGATCATCTTGTCTCAATTGATGGATTTTCGCAACGGCGCCGTGATTAAAAGCGTCCGCAACAAAGACATAGGAGTGTTCGATCGGAGCGACGATCACCTTTCCATCGCGAAGCGCCTCAAAAGCAGCCTCGGCAGCAGGCGC